>Ga0183099_1000139_pt1 | contig 68638 bp, 61 predicted proteins | sample Biomet1_FD_127788 | JGI IMG/M metagenome (GOLD analysis project Ga0183099, IMG submission 127788) | Microbial communities from bioreactor (seeded with anoxic lake sediment) at LBNL, California, USA - Biofuel metagenome 1 | ecosystem: Engineered > Bioreactor > Anaerobic > Unclassified ...
GACATAAGGGCTGGTATCAAGTGCGATGTCTATTTCACGGTATTCTTGCATATGGGTTGCTGTTGCTGGGCGTAAATCGATGCGTTCCAAGGAAAATCCCAGTGCGCTTAATCGGTTGCCGATATATTCACGCCCATAGGCATAACCAAAGACCTTGCTTTTTAAGATCAACCTGGAGCCCGGAACTTTTTCGAGGATTTCACGCCAAAGCAGCAGCATTTCATCGGTGGTCTTGGCAAAGTTATTGAAGCTGCCAAAAGTGATATAGCCATTTTCCCGAGCTGCAGTTTTGCCGCAGTCCGGTGCATCGAGTCGCTTGGCATAAGACCAGTGGGAGTGCGGCAGTCTTAAAAGCTTTTCGGTGAAGAATTCATCATTTTTCCCGGGAGGATCGACGTTGGTATCGGTCAAAAAATAGTCGATGAATTTCAGCCCTGTTGTATTGATGTAGCCGATGCCGCAAATTTGCAAGGGCGCGGGCTTATAGGCGAGTATGTCGAGCCCATTTCCCGCGGTATGGCCGCCGAGCTCAACTAAGATGTCAATTTCGTCTTGATGGATCTGGTTAGCCGCGTCTTTTGCATCCATTGCAGAAATGTCGCGCCAGATAGTGTCTGACGCTTGCAGCTGCTCGGTGGCATCGTCAGTAAATTCATTACGACGATAGCAGATAACCTCGAAGTCTTGCCGATTGTAACGATGCAGCAGCGGATATAAAAAATACGCCATGACATGATGATAAAAATCTGTTGAAAGATAGCCGATACGAAGCTTCTTTTTGCCCACGGGAACTTCATGTTGAAAGGTTTCTTCGTTGTTTAAAAGAAAGCTGTACTTTTCGTGTTCCGTGAGCATAGCGTCATCCGATAGGGCTTCATCATAATTTGTGCTCATCAAATAGCTGCTGTAAGCGGCTCGTTTTTCCTCAAAGGATGCAGCAGCTACTGTCGTATCTAAAAAGCAGGTTTTGCCAGCAGCGATATCGCCAAGGCGAATATAGTCCCCGCCTAACTCCATGAGGGCCGTGCTCAGCAGAGAATCGTCTTGTTCGCGGCAGCATTGAATCGCTTTTTCAAGGCAAGCGATGCGCTCTTTGAGCTGCTTTTGTTTTTCGAAATAACAGGCCTCGTCGATATGAGCGCGGCTGTGATTTTCATTGATTTGCAGGACTTTTTCCAAAAAGGAAAAGGATTTTTTATCTTGGCCGATAGCCTCGTAAGCTTTTGCTATAAGGTAGAGAGTCTCATAGTCTTCGGGACGCAATACCAATATTTTTTTTGCGGTTTTAAGCGCATCGGTATATTTGCCAATCGCCATATAAAGACTGGCTAAAAGAGATAAGGCATCCGTGTCCTGGGGGATTTCCCGGAGATGCTGCCGGAGCATAGCAATTTGATTGTTTATTTCATACGGCATGATGTGTACGCACGCTCTTTTCTGAAAATGAAATAGTCGGTGAAAAATTCACTCTTTGTAGTATAGCATAGCGCAGGAGTTTTGCTGAATTTTATTAATAGGTAAATTGTGTTTAAAAGCGGGAACTTCTATATTTTGTAAAAACCGGGACAGTTTGATTTTTTTGAAGAAAAAGGATTATTGAGCTAAAATAGCGAAGTAGAAATTTTAAGAAAGATATAAAAAAACTATAAAGAAAATATCGATCATTTTAGCTGGCAGGGAAGCCTCCGGCAACCGGGTACATAAATTTATTTGCTGATTGTGAGGAGAAGTATAGTGAATGCTTTCAAATTTTTCAACCAGATGTTCTTAAAAAATATCTCCGGCTATTTTCGCCTGATGATCCTGGCAATGGCAATGGGAATCGTATTGATTTTCAGTGCCTTTTCCTACTATGAAATAGAAAACGCCAAAGCGTTTGCAATCCGGAGCTTCGAAGGTGTCGTGTCCTTGCAAGCAGGGATGATCGACTATTGGTTCAGTGAAAACAGCGATAAAGTAAAAATGGTGGCACAGCTCGATGCGGTAAGGCGCGGTGATACGAAGCAGTCACTCGATGTGCTCAAGAACAATAGCCCTGAATTTTCCTGGATAGCCTTTATAAATGCTCAAGGAATCATGTCGGGGTCAGGAATCAATGTGTCTGATCGAGAATATTTCCTAAGGGCAAAAAAAGGTGAATCGTATGTGACCAACACCCTCGATGATCGTGTCTCACACGAGCGAATTGTTTTGTTCAGCTCGCCAGTATACGATCTTTCTGGTAAATTTTCCGGCGTAGTCGCAGCAGCTGTCAAACTTGATGCCGTAGCTGCGATTATCGATGATTTCAGTATTGGACAGACCGGACATATCTATCTGCGTGATCGAACCGGGGAGACCATCGGAACTCCGTCGGTTTTGAGTCAGTTGGGGTCGAACCGCGGTCTTGAAAAATGGAGCGAGAAAATGGAAGCCCTGTACCGTGAAGGCAGAGCGACGATTTATTCAGGTGTCTATCAGACGGCTGGCGGAGCAAATATCCTTGGCGCTTATACGGGACTTTCTGGGGCTGCTGACTGGGTTGTTACGGGGGAAATAGAAGAAAGTGAAGTGCTGGCACCAGTATATAAAAAGATGGGGATGGTCATTGTTTTTGGGGCTGTCGTCATTGTACTCTTTTCCTTGGCAACATCTTTTTTTCTTCGTCGAATCAATTCCCCTGTGGCCGCTTTGATCAAAATGATCAAGCATCTCGATGCCGGGGAATATGATTTGTTACCGAGAAATGCCGGATTTACCGCAACTGCGCCAGAGGAACTGGTAAAGATACGCGACGCATTCACGACAATGCTCAAGCGTTTATTGGAAGATATCGATACACTACAAGCCTTGAATACAAAGCGGCAGGAAACCGAGGAATTATTTCGTTTTGTCAGTGAAAATTCAAGCGTCGGCGTGTATGTAATGAATGAGTACGGGCACATCATCTATATAAATCCGACGCTCAGCGAAATGGTAGGGTATTCGGCAGAAGAAATAGAGGCGCAGGAATCGGTCTTGCAGCTGGTTCAACCGGAACAACAGGCACTGGTCGAAGAAAATATCAAAAAAAGAATAGAAGGCTTGGTGCTGGGGCTTTCATACGAAGTCAAGCTGGCACATAAATCGGGAGAAATCATCGACGGACAAATTTATTCCAAAGCTTGCAAAATGGATGGGAGACCGGTCATTGTCGGCACAATTATCGATGTGACGCAGCATAAACTTTGGGAAGATGCTATTTGCGAAAGCGAGCAAAAAAATAAGGCAATCGTACAGGCAATTCCGGACGCTTTAGTCCGGTTGGCAAATGCGGGGACGGTCATTGAAGTTATCAGCACGAAGGATTGTTCCTTGCTAGAAGAGCCTGAAAGCAAGAAAGGTCAGCACGTACAAGACATATGGTCGACCTCGATTGCTGCCACGATTATGGACACAGTCGCACAGGTTGTCAGTACAGGTGAACGCCAGATCTGTGAATATGAACGAGAAGAATCGGGGACGCTTTTAGCCAATGAAGTTCGTATCGTGCCGTATGGAAGCGGCGAGGTCTTGCTGGTGATCCGTGATGTAACCCAGCGCAAAGAGATGGAAGAGGCCCTCAAATACACAAGTTATCATGATGGTTTGACCGGGCTTTACAACCGCAGCTTTTTTGAACAGGAGCTCCAAATCGCTTATAAAGAACAGAAATTCCCAATCGGCATTCTCGTTGCAGATCTTGATGCATTGAAGCTGGTCAATGATTCGCTCGGACATGAAGCTGGCGATAAATTATTGATGCAGGCAGCAAATGTAATCGAGGCCGAAAGCGGCAAACATATCGCAGCGCGGATAGGCGGCGATGAATTCGTCATCCTTCTCGAAGAAACTTCGACGAAGGAAATGCAGGATCTACATTTTAGGATACAGGAAAGCATCGAAAAAGCACATAGAAAGCCCAAAGGCGTTCCATTGTATATTTCCATCGGCATCAGTATGGGCTATCGCGGGCAGGAAATGAATGCGATTTTCCGCCGGGCTGATGATGCGATGTATCTCAAGAAAAAAGAGAATCGGGAAAAGGTGCAAGAAGAAATGAAAAAGGCCATTGTAAAGCTTTTGCCAAAGGATGGCATGTGAACGTAAAATACAGCAGCACCTTTAGGGTCGTGTATGTATCAAAAAAAGAGCTCCTTTCCGTGAATGCAAATTCAATGAAAGGAGCTCTTTGCCTGTATTTTAAATGTGGGAGAAAATGCAGGCAGTAATGATGTGGTTTTTACTTTTTGATGCGTTTGTAGTTTGCATCAAAGTATTTGCCGTTACGGATATCAGACGGCATACCTTCATAAGGTGCTTCGCTGATGACATCGTTATTGTCAATACCAGCATCGCCCATGTATGTGATCTGTGCGAATTCAGGAACGACATATTTAGGATATGTTTCATATTTTAAGCGAGATTCTTCCATCAAAGGAATATGGTCATTCTGATAGGTTACCGTAATTTCAGGATGTTCATGAACCCATTTCGGGAAGAAAATGACGCCATGCAACTTGCCTTCGTTTGGCATGAAGTCCAGCGCAACGTCAGTTCCAGTAGGTTCTGTCCAAGTGATCTTGAATACACCATCGGTAAGTTTGACAATATGTGCTTCTTGGTCAGTTACCCAGCGGCCTGCTACCATTCCACCGTGAATACGGTAATCGACCGTATGATCATTTTTTGCGTACCATTCATATTCCCAGCCGTTATCATAGGTGTAGATGAAGTGCGTCCCTAAAAAATCGTCCAGGTCTTTAAATACTTTTTTGTCTGCCATCTTAAAAATCCTCCTAGCTCATATCTAAACAAACATGTAAATATTTACATGATTTAATTATATGATATACTGATATAAGAGAATTGTCAAGGAGGAAAAATGATGGCTAAAAAAAATACACTGGAATATATTTTATTGGGGTTGCTCGCCAAAGATGAGCAGACGGGCTATGATTTGAAAAAAAGCTTTGAAGAGGAAATCGGTGAATTTTGGCAGGCAAGCCATAGCCAGATTTATCCGGAGCTCAAGAAACTTGAGGATCAAGGGTTCATCGCATCACGTCACGGAATCGTTGGCAATAAATTAGAAAAAACGTATTATTCACTTACGCTAAAGGGGCGAGATAAGCTTAAAGCGTGGATTGTTTCAGGCACGCCGGAGTTGGCTGCGACGAAGGATGAATTCATTTTAAAGCTTTATTTTGTTCGCGGGGCACAAGCAGATACCTTAGGAAAAATGTTTGAAGAACAGATTGCGATCCATGAAAAAAAGATAAAGCATTTGAAAAGCCGGATGGAAATCATTTTTCCGACGGAGCAAGAAAAAAACGAGAACATCGGACATTTTCTGATACTTGACCATGCCATCGATCGTGAAGAAGGGTATTTGTTATGGCTGGATCGCCAATATCGCCATATCGTGCGAATTTGGTCAGCAAAAAAAGATGAATGAGAAAAAACGGAGAAAACGGGGCATAGCGAAAGGGCGGCTCCGTTTTTTATGTTGTCATAAAATATTAAAGGGGACATAAAAATACGGAAGGGATTTCTTTGCTGGATGACGAAGATGGAGCATATGAGAATTCGGTTTTTCCTCTTATACCTACTGAACGCAATGAATTACAAAACATTCAATTTATTACAAATCAGGGGAGGGAATTACATGAACTTGCAAAAGAAGTTAACGCTTTACATCGTATTGATGATGGCCATCGTTTTATTTGTGGTCTGTGGGGTCGGTTATTGGAATTCTAACAAGCAGTTGACAGAAGGAATAGATTCACGAATGGGGTCTATTGCTGATCAGCAGGCAGGTCAGATTGATTCATGGCTCATCATGAAAGCAAAGACAATTACCGATCTGGCGTTCATCATTAACAATGCTTCGCCGGCGGACTTATCGAAAGGATATATCACTTTGGATAAAACCGATAAAACCATTTCGGATGTTTATATCGGTTTTGAAGATGGACGGTTTATCCATGGTGAAGGTTCGGCAATGCCGGCTGATTATGATCCGAGAAAACGCGGCTGGTACAAAGAGGCTGCACAAAAAAACGGTTTGAATTTTAGTTCGCCTTATATCGATGTGACGACTAAGAAATACTGCGTGAGCCCATCAATTGCAATTAAAGATAAAGATGGCAAGCTCATGGCAGTCTTAGGTGAAGATATTTTGCTTGAAACCTTGTCCGGTATGATAAAAAATGCGACACTTGATGGCAAGGGCTATGCGTTTATCTTAGATGACAAAGGAATCATTCTAGCTCATCCCGATGAAAAAATGGTATCGAAGAACTTGCTTGAAGAAAATGGGCTCAAAGATATGGCTAAAGCGATGCTCACCGGTGCTGGCGGCAACATAAAATACAATTTTGGTGACGACGATAAGATGGCGGTTTACCGCAAGATTCCAAGCACTGGCTGGACGATTGCCTTTGCTGTGCCGGAACAGGAAATATATGCACCGCTTAAAGATTTGCGCAATACCTATATTGCAATTGCGCTTTTGGCACTGCTTTGTGCCTTTGGCAGCACGATGGTGCTGGCTCGCAGGATTGTCGGACCAATCAAGGATTTGACGGAAAATGCCAAAGAAATTGCCGGGGGCAATCTGACGGTAAAAGCACAGGTGCAAGGCAATGATGAAATTGCGATTTTGGGACAGGCTTTCAACCAGATGGCGACGAATCTCAAGAAGCTCATCCAGGAAGTTCAAAGCATGACGCAGTATATGATGACTTCCTCCAAGGAAATGTGCGGCGCTGCGGAAAATGCCGGACGAGTATCTGAGCAGATTGCGACGACAATTACGACAATGGCACAGGATTCTACCCAACAGGCCGTCAATATCCAAAAGAGCGCCGAGCGAATCTTGAATATGACGGGTTCTGTCAGCTTGATCACAAAAAACCTCAATGAATCGAATAAAACAGCAGAACAGGTCAAAGCTTCTGTGGCTACGGGGAATTCGGCTGTGGTTGAACAGGCAAATCTCATGGATGCGAATAAGAAAGCCGCCGAGGGTGTCCACGCAGCCATCGGGAATCTGTCGGGGAAATCACAGAAAATCGGTCAGATTGTCGAGGTTATTTCTAATATCAGCGGGCAAACCAATCTGCTGGCACTAAATGCCGCGATTGAGGCGGCCAGAGCGGGTGAGCATGGCCGCGGCTTTGCGGTTGTCGCTGAAGAAGTTCGCAAGCTCGCGGAACAAGCCGAACAATCGAGCCAGGAAATATCGTATCTGATCCATGAAATACAAGAAAACACAGACCAAGCCGTCAAGGAAATCACGACGGAGATGGCAATCGCCGTCGACCTTGAAACTTCGGCGAAAATCAGCAATGATTCTTTGGCAAGAATCCATCAATCCATCAATGATTTTGTCCAAAAAATCGAGGATATCTCAAAAGAAGTCAGCTTGGTTGACCGCAAGGCAGAAGAAGCATCGCGGTCTATGGGCGAAGTGGCGTCTGTTTCAGAAAACCATGCGGCAGCAACGGAAGAAGTGGCGGCGGCAACGGAACAGCAAACGGCAACGGTGCAGTCGATTGCGCAAAGTGCCAAAAAGCTTGAAGAAGAAGCCGATGTGCTGAGCCGAATGATGGATAAATTCAAACTTTGATTTTGTCCGTGCCATTTGACAAAAAAAGATTACCTGCGTATAATGATAACAAATTCATATGCTTTAAAATTCGGAGGAGCCTGTCACCAAGGGCTCCTTCTATTTTTTTGCCTAAAAACTGTGCTGCAATAAGGTCATTTCCTTGAATGGCGTGCAGGATTTGCGGGGAACATAGCAAATATGTTCATTAGATTCAGCAAAAAAATGAAAGGAAATGTTCCTCTGAAGCATAAAGTGAAGATGGAGGTGTCTTATGCGTAAAAAATTCAGGCTGCGTGTAACGAGTACAATGCAGTCACTGTTGACGGAACCTTTTAAATTGTTCATGCAGGCCAGTGCATCTGGGGGAAACCTGTTGATCTTGGCACTGGTCATCGGCATGTTATGGGCAAACTCAATTTTTTCTCAGCAGTATCATGCTGTATGGGATAATACCGTATTTGGAATCTATTTAAATTCTTTTGTTTTGGAAAAAAACCTGCACCATTGGCTCAATGATGGGCTGATGGCGATATTTTTTTTCTTGATCGGTCTGGAAATCAAAAGGGAAATGCTGGTGGGAGAACTATCGGTATTTCGCAAGGCATTGTTTCCGGTGGCAGCGGCAATCGGCGGAATGTTCATGCCGGCAGTTTTCTTTATCTTGTTGCAAGGGGGTAATCCAGAAACCATCCGCGGGTGGGCAGTTCCGACTGCTACGGACATCGCTTTTGCGCTCGGGGTGCTTTCTCTGCTGGGCAGCAAGGTGCCTTCATCGATGAAGGTCTTTTTGACTGCTTTGGCGATTGTCGATGATATCGGTGCCATTTTACTCATCGGGCTTTTTTATTCGGCACCGCCGGTATGGGGCTGGCTTTTTGTTGGACTTTTGATTTTGTCGCTTATGTTACTGCTCAATCGGGCTGGGGTACGGAACCTATTTGTGTATATTCTGCTCAGTGTGCTTCTTTGGGGCGCCATTTTATTTTCCGGCGTGCATGCGACGCTAGCTGGAGTAATCGCTGCGTTTGCGATTCCGGTCAAAAGCAGCTTGAGCAAAAAACGAGCGGCGGCAAAAGGAGATCATTTGACGAAGCAGTTGCAAGACCTCAGCGCATCAGAACAAAGAGTGTTGGCAGACCCTGCTTATAATCGCGTGCTTTCACAGCTGTCGAGGCTTTATAGTGAAGCGGGAACACCACTGCAGCGACTTGAGCATGCACTTCATCCGGTGACCGCATTCTTGATTTTGCCTTTATTTGCTCTTGCCAATGGCGGCGTTACGATTCGCCCCGAGTTATTGGTCGATGTTGTCGAGCCCGTATCACTTGGCATTATCGTGGGCCTCACTTTAGGCAAGCCTGTCGGCATTGTCTCGATGTGCTGGCTATTGGAGAAACTAAAGATTGCAGAGAGACCGGCCGGTTTGAGCTGGCGGGAAATGTGGGCTGGTGGCTTTTTTGCCGGCATCGGGTTTACCATGTCGATTTTTATCGCCAATCTCGCCTTTACCGATGTATTGCTGCTTGAATCGGCTAAGCTGGCAATTTTGCTCGGCTCGGTCTTATCGACGTTCATCGGCGTTTTGCTGCTTTTTACGAGTAAACAGGATCCAGTGTTTTCACCAAAATAATAGGGAAAAGGCAATGTTTGTCTAGCATAAATGAGGCAGCATTGCCTTTTTTGTACAATAAATTTTTATTGACATTAAAGACGACTGGTCATATAATATAAACATAGCAAGAATTGCAGAAAGAGGTGTTATGGTATGGCTCGAAGATCAAATGCCGACATGGAAAAGACCAAGCAGCTTTTGCTGGAAGAAGGCGTTCTTTTATTGCAAGAGAGCGGTTATAATGCGACAGGAATACAGGAGATCGCTGCGAGTGCGAGTATTCCGAAGGGCTCTTTTTATAATTATTTTGCCAGCAAAGAAGATTTTGCTGCTGAAGTCATTCGCTATTATGCAAGCACAAGCCTGGCAACTTGGCGTAAGGCGCTGGGAGAGGCAAAGACCGAAGACGCGGCGCAAGCTCTGTATGCTTCTTTTTTGGCTGCGGTTGAAAAATATCGTTGTTTGGAATTGAAGAAGGGCTGTTTACTCGGCACCTTGGCCGCTGAAATCAGCGAGGCAAGCGATGTATGCCGTGTCGCGCTGCAAGAGTCGATAGAGGCTTTTCAAGCAGTAGTGACCGAATATCTGGCTGCAGGCCAAGCTGCGCAAACAGTAAGGTGCGATGCTGAGGCAAAAGCTTTGGCAGCCGTGGTTTGGGATGCATGGCAGGGCAGCTTGCTGCGCATGAAGGTAAGTAAATCGGTAGAACCGGTACAGCAGGATTTAAAAATTTTATTCGATGTACTGCTGCAACCGCAAGCGAAGTAGAACAATGATGCAGGGGAGATCCTGCATTGTTTTATAAAATAATAAATACGAATGGTCATTTTATATAAAGAGAGGAAGATTGAAATGAAAAAAAGAATATTGATGGTGGTTACCAATGTTGACTCGATGCAAGGAAAGCATGATACAGGTCTATGGTTAGAGGAATTTGCTGTACCGTATATTGAATTTGAAAAAGCTGGCTATGAAATCGTTGTGGCAAGTCCACTCGGCGGAAGTATTCCGCTTGATCCCAATAGCCTAGTCGGTGAAATTCCGCAGGAATGGAGTGCACCGCGAGGATTTTTGCAGGCAACGGCAAAATTGTCCGCGGTTGCCGATGCGGCTTATGATGCTTTGGTTTTGCCGGGCGGGCATGGGCCGATGTTCGATCTGGCGACGGACGGACTTTTGGCAAAACTCCTAGCAGACTTTATGCAGGCGGGTAAGCTGGTCGGGGCTGTCTGCCATGGTCCGGCAGCCTTAGTCAGTGCCGTTATGCCTGATGGAAAATCCATTTTAGCTGGCAAAAAAGTCACGGGGTTCACCAATGAAGAAGAGTTTGCTGTACAACTGGAAAAACTCGTACCATTTATGCTTGAAGACAAGCTCAAGGAACTTGGCGGCAGCTATAGTAAAAAAGACATGTGGCAGGAATACGTCGTTGTTGACGAGAATCTAGTGACCGGACAAAATCCGCAATCGAGCACTTTATTCGCCAAAGAAATCGTCAAACAACTCGAAGGTTAACATAAAAATATAGGAGGAATTCAAATGAGTTTACATGGAATTACAAAGGATACAGAATTGAAAGACAAGATCGAACAGTATTGGAATCTTGAACTCCAAGGTGTAGGCATTTATTATACTTTATCGCGCTTGGCCAAAGAGCAAGGCTTTGATGATATGGCCCAGACACTCATCGGACTCGGCAATGATGAAGCACGCCATGCTGGTTTGTATGGGATGCTTAATGGGAAGATGCCAGTCGATTTTTTCAAAGTCCTTGAACAGGCTGTTCATGGCGAGGAAAATGGTATGCTGGAAATCAAAAAAATCGTAGAACGACTCAAAGGTCTTGGTCTGGCGCAAGCGGCGGCTGAAGTTGATGCTGCTGCCAATGACGAAGGTCATCATGCACAAGTGCTGAAAAATTTATTGCAAAAATATAAAAAAGACTAAGTTCAAGAATATATGGTCAAAAAGCACTAAATCGGCCTGCTAGAGCCGTTTTAGTGCTTTTTGACATGCCCTTTTAGTTGGTATATCATGGAAGATAACTGTCAAATGAGCAATTTGTTTTGGCAGAATCAACGAAAATGGGGCGTTTTTTTGGAGAATACAACAGTGAAAAAAGAAGTTTATCTGACGTTGCTTATGGTCGTAGTTCTATGGGGGGTAAATACGGTATCCATTAAATATTTGACGCAATTTTTTTCCCCCATCATGCTGGCATCGACTCGCCTGCTATTGGCCAGCGCTTTTTTATTCACTTTTTTTGCCTGTAAAAATAAAAATAGGGCTTTGCCGCGAAAGGCCTGGGGAGCGACGCTGGGCGTGTCGATGTTTTGCATATTCTTGCATCAAATGGCATTGACTGCGGGATTAAAAGCGACAAGCAGTGCGCATGCAATCTTGATCTTGAGTCTCAGTCCCTTAGTGACGACATTACTGGCATCCGTTTTTCTTAAAGAGCGATTTACTGCGGCAAAGGGCATCGGTCTTTTTTTAGGTTTGTGCGGGATCGTTTTGGTAGTCATTGGCCAGGGCCAAAGTGGAGCTACTGTTTTAGGTGACTGTATGGTCTGTTTGGCAGCCATTGTTTTTTCGATTGGATCATTATTCGTCAAAAAAGCAGTCATCCACAGTTCGTCTTTAGCGGTTACGGCCTATAGCCATCTTATTGCGGCAATAGGGCTCACCGTATTGAATCTGAGCTTGAATTCAATCAGTGATTACGCTGAAATCCCGTTCAACCCAACCATTATTGCGGTATTGCTCTTTTCTAGTTTCATGAGCACAGCGGTGGGCGCACTGCTGTGGAATATGAGCATCCATCGAGTGGGGGCCTCTGTAGCTGCCCTTTTTCAAAATGCATCACCGATTGTCGGGATATTCGCTGCGGCAGTATTTCTTGGCGAAGAACTTTTCCTGCGGTATTTCTTTTCCTTGCTCTTGATCGTCTGCGGCGTTGTTTTAGGGACGGGAATCCTAAGCTTGCCTAAAATCATACATAGTAAATCCTAGAAAATCGCTTGACAAAGAAGTATAAAATGATTACAATAAAAAATACAAAGCATATATGGTTAATATGTTAATCGATTGGCAAAGCCGAAGATTCATTAGCCAGCTTGTGACAATTTCATAAAAACACACAAACAGTTGATTATAACAATAAAGACTGGGCATTTTTAAGTATGCCCAGTCTTTTTGTATTTATTTTAGAAATGAGGAATTTTTTATGACGTGGAAAAAGAAAACACTTTGGTTATTTGTGCTTACCGGCAGTCTACTGCTGTTGCTTGCTGGCTGTGGAAAAAATGAAGGGGAAAATGCGAAGGCGGCCAGTCCGCTGGAGAAAAATGTTTTGGTTGAAGCCAAAACAGATGTTGATTTATCCAAAGTTGTCCTGCGCGTCGGGGCTGCAGAAGGCAGAAATGCCCAGTCCATCATCAAAGCTGCGGGGCTCGATAATACACCGTATAAAGTGGAATTCAACGTCATGCAGGGAGGAAATCTGGTCATGGAAGCCTTGGCAGCCAATCAAATGGATTTGGGAACCGGCAGCCAGATTCCGCCGCTATTTGCTTCTCAGGCAGCTAACCAAGGGAACTTTAAGATCATTGCAACCAAAAAGGGACCTACACTTGACCAGGAACTTTTGATTGGACCGGATTCTTCTATAAAAACGGTCGCTGAGTTAAAGGGGAAAAAAGTAGCCTATGTCAAAAATACAACAGCACAGTATTTTCTGGCAAAAATGCTGACGGGTGGCGGTATTTCCTGGAAGGATATCGATGCGATCCCGATGTCGACTTCGGATGGCTTATCCGCACTTTTGACGGGTGAAGTCGATGCATATGCCGGCTATGGCAATGCGATTCGTTCGGCGCATAAAAAGGGAGCAAAAACACTGCAATCAGCGCAGCAAGTTCTCTCGGGTGATTTTTACTGGTATGCGACGCCAGATTCCATCAAGGACCCGGCAAAGCATGCAGCAATTGCTGACTATCTAGCGCGTTTCCATGAAGCCAATGAATGGGCAAGAACACATCAAGATGAATGGGCGAAGCTTTATAGCGGTGAAATCAACCAAAAACCAGAAGAGTTTCTTAGCATATTAAAAGAAGAAAATTCTCAGGTGCATACGCGTATCGTCCCGGTCGATGCAGCAACCATTGCTTCAGAGCAGGATATAGCCAATGTATTTCATGGTTTGGGATTATTGAAGGAGGTAGATGTTCATGGAATTTTTGACCACTCGTTTGACGAAATCATCAGCAAGTTTACAAAATATTAAAAGCCTGCTGCTTCACGATATTGCTTTTCCGTGGAGTATTCCCCTGGTTGCGCTTATCGCTTGGCTTTTTCTGACACAGGGACAAAATTCGCAGAGTTTGTTTCCGGCGCCGAATGAAGTCTGGAATGTGTTTGTGCGTCTGCTGCAAGATGGCAGTCTCTGGGATAATCTGACTATCAGTACATTTCGTGCGGTTGCTGGTTTTATCATTGGCGGCAGTATAGGCTTTGTCTTAGGCATCGTCAACGGCCAGTTCAAATGGGCGGAAGAAATCTTGAATACGCCGGTTCAGATGGTCCGTAATGTCCCTCATTTGGCGCTATTGCCGCTCATATTGATCTGGTTCGGTATTGGAGAAACCGCGAAAATCGTACTGATTTCTTTAGGAACCTTTTTCCCGATTTATCTCAATACCTTTCATGGCATCCGCTATATCGACAAAACTCTTTTGGAGATGGGAAAAACTTATGGCCTGAGCCGCTGGGAGATGTTTAAAGACATCATTTTGCCGGGCGCAATGGCGTCGATCATGATCGGCCTGCGGCAATCTTTGGGCAGAATGTGGATTACTTTGATCGTGGCTGAAACCGTGGCGGCTAAATCCGGTATTGGCTACATGGCAACGAATGCTCGCGAATTCATGCTGATGGATGTCATTGTCCTAAGTTTGCTCGTATACGCGGTTCTTGGCAGCTTATCGGATTTTATTGCCGGGCTTTTGGAAAAAAGGCTTTTGCGCTGGCATGCAAATTATCGGGGGAGGTAAGAATGATGGGGGAAAATCTTATGAATGGCGCAGCAATCAAGCTCGCAGCGCTGCAAAAGAGCTTTGGCGAGGCGGACATCTTAAAGGGAATCGATCTGGATATAAACCCCGGGGAATTCATCGCATTGGTGGGGAAAAGCGGCTGTGGAAAAAGTACACTGCTGCGACTGGTTTCACATCTTGAACTTCCGAGCCAAGGTACGGTCGAGGTCGATGGTACTATTGCTGAGGGAATCAATCCTCAAGTCCGTTATCTCTTTCAGGAGGCGAGGCTGCTTCCTTGGAAAACAGTCCTGGAAAACGTTGCAATCGGTGCACGTGGACGTGATAGCGAAACTGCCAAAGAGGCTTTGCGCGCAGTTAATCTTCTGGATAAGGCCGATGAATGGCCGGAGGTATTGTCTGGCGGGCAGCGCCAAAGAGTTTCGCTGGCAAGGGCTTTGGCGGGGAAACCCAAGGTTTTGCTGCTCGATGAACCGCTCGGAGCGCTGGATGCACTTACCCGCATCCAAATGCAGCAGCTCATCGAATCTTTATGGCAGGAGCAAAAATTCACGGTGCTCCTTGTCACGCATGATGTGAGCGAGGCCGTGTATCTGGCGGATAGAGTCGTACTGATTGAAGATGGCGGCATTGCTTTGGATGAAAAAATAACGCTGGCAAGACCTCGCAGCAAAGACAGCAGTTTTGCCTATTTTGAAAAAAGGATCCTCGAGCGTATCTTACAGGGGAAAATTGTTGATGCCCCACAGGAACAATATGCTATTTAATAGATGAATAAGGAGTCTGATGAACATGAAAATCACTAAAATCGAAATATTCCACGTACATAAACGCCCGCAATCCGGTCAGCGGCCAATTTTGCTCAAGGTTTCTACGGATGAAGGAATCTATGGCATCGGCGAGGCAGGAATGGCCTATGGGGCGGGAGGCAGTGCGGCAGCTGGGATCCTCAAGGATTTTGCCCGTTTGCTGATTGGTGAGGACCCATTCAACACAGAAGCAATATGGGAAAAACTATTGAAAAAGACCTTTTGGGGACAGGGGGGCGGAACGGTTATTTTTTCGGGGATTTCGGCATTCGACATCGCTCTTTGGGATATCAAAGGAAAAGCGCTCAATCAGCCCGTATATAAACTGTTGGGCGGGAAAAACCGCGAAGATTTGCGTGTATATGCTTCCCAGATACAATTTGGCTGGGGCAAAGAACGAAAATCCAAAGGCCGCAAAGAAGAATATGCCGAAGAAGCGCTCAAAGCCGTTTCGGAAGGCTACGATGCGCTCAAAGTCGATGTTTTGGCACATGATCGCTCCGGCAGTACCAAGGGCGTCTTCTTAGAAGGCCCGCTGTCATATGAAACCGTTCAGATCGGTGTGGAAAGAGTGCAAGCAATTCGCGAAGCAGTCGGCCCGGCAGTCGATATCATCATTGAAAATCATGGGAATACGGATTTGGTCAGTGCTGTTCAATTTGCTAAGGCAATCGAAGAATATAATATTTTTCTCTATGAGGAAATCAATACACCGCTCAATCCACATCTTTTGAAAGAAGCGAAGAAAAAAATCAATATTCCAATCGCATCGGGCGAACGGGTCTATACGCGGTGGGGCTTCTTGCCATTCCTTGAAGACCGCTCCATCGATGTCATCCAACCGGATTTGGGATCTTGCGGCGGCTTTAGTGAATTCAAGAAAATTGCCGATATGGCGCATGTTTTTGAAGTCACGGTCCAGGCACATGTCGCAGGGACGGGCGTTGCTGAGGCAGCTGCACTCCATGCGGAGATTGCCATTCCGAATTTTTGTATCCATGAGCATCATCAAAAAACTTTGCTGCCAGAATATGAAGAACTATGCCTCTATAATTATCAACCGATAAAGGGCCGCTATACAGTTCCGGAACTTCCCGGCATCGGGCAGGACATCACTGAAAAAGTCTACAGCCAGTCAGACTATGTGAGCATTGACGCTAAATGATTGATGTTAAATGAAACAGAGGAGATTTTTGCATGGAACATAAAGAACAGAACAAGTGCCTGAGCTGCACCGATTGCGGCGTAAACACCTGCAATAAAGCAGAAGGCAAATATCCGGATTTTTGCCTGACAACCAAATTATCCGAAAAAGAGATAGAAAGCATCAAAGCCCTTTACCGCGATAATGAAGAAGTCCGGTCGCTGGCCGTTGCCGGAGCTGAGGTCGAAGGTGCTTTTTATGGCAAATACACCAGAGTCGAAGAAATCATGGAATTTGCCCGGCGTATCGGGGCAAAGAAAATCGGCATAGCGACCTGCATCGGACTCATCGAAGAAAGTCGTGTTTTTGCTCGCATTTTAAAGCTGCATGGATTTGAGGTCTTTGGCGTCGCCTGCAAAGTAGGTGCCATCGACAAAACGGAGATAGGTATTGAACAAAAATACTTGCGCAAATCCTTTGAGCATATTTGTAATCCAGTTTGGCAGGCAAAGCTGCTCAATAAGCAAAAAACACAGCTCAATGTCGTCGTTGGGCTGTGCGTAGGGCATGATAGCTTATTCTACCGTTATGCCAAGGCGCCGGTGACGACGCTTGTCACGAAAGATCGTGTCACCGGACATAATCCAGTGGCAGCGCTATACGGCGTGAACAGTTATTTTCATCGCTTGCTCGAAGTCGAAAAAGATTAAAAAACACTCCTGCAAAACTTTTTTTACAAAGCAGCTCTAAAACTGCTTTGTAAAAAATCGTTCATTTGCGGGAGTGTTTTTTTGAGAAATTATGTTTGATCCGCTTTGCCTAGCCAATAATGATAATATAACGTCAGATGCAAAAGCAGAGAATACACTAGGATTTCACCGAGTTCTTCCATGGTTTCTCCCTGCGCGGCCGCAAGAATCCATCCGTGATCGCCAACGGTCGATAGCAGGGCACCGATGCATAGCAAAACGAAGGAAGCAGCCGGCACGGGAATATCAAAAAATAATTTACTCCAAGGAATCGAGAAAATCATCCCGCTCAATACGCTTAAAATCAAGCCGCCAAGTAAAATATTGATGAGCATATGATGTGGGACATGGCTCATAGACAGAAATTCCGGACCATGTGCGGTCATTTTCGTTTGGAAAAAGACGCGCCCCCAACTCAGTTCTCTGCCGGTAAGCAGTAGAAAAATACCGCTGATCGTCAGCCACATCTTATGGAAGCGGGAGCGCTGCGATTGCTTGTAGTAATATAAGGCGATTAAGCTCCCCGAAAAGAGCAAGATGACTTGGAAATCTTCCAAAGGGCCATTTTCCCAGCTGATCGATGCAGGCAAAGCAACGGATAAAGGTACAATTGCCAAGGCGAATAAAATACTGAAGTAAGTGACAAAATTGACGGAAATGTGAAATAATCTTTCATTGCTTGATTGAATCATAAAAAAACCTCTTTCTAGATAGTAAACAAATATGTACTATCATATAATACACAATTGTTTACTATTTAGCAAGTACTTGAGAAAGAATTTCATTTGCAAGACATTTATTGACCTTTTTACAAAAATTTATGAACATTAGGTCATCTTTATGATGAGGGGTTGATTGCGAGCTGAATTGCTACGTGTTAAAATATTCTGTAATAGTAAAAATTTGTTTTTTAGAGAGTTGGACGCAGACCTTACAAGCCAATAAGATATTAAAAATCGGCAGTTATCTCAGGGAGGCAATAGAATATGAAAGCATATCAACTGAAAATAACGTTAAAAAACTCGCATCCACCGATTTGGCGGCGCTGTGTCGTTCCGCAAGGACTGACGTTTAGCCAGCTGTCTGTTGTGCTTAACATTACGATGGGCTGGTCAGGCAGCCATTTATCGGGTTTTGATTTTCCTAAGCAAGGAATAGATGTGACAGAGAATAACGAGTTTTTTGAAGGTTTTATGCCATTTGATCGGGAGAGCATCGAAGCTGACAAAAGTTGTATCGATACATATATAGAAGGTGAACCTTGGTTTACGTATACCTATGATTTTGGTGATGATTGGGTGCATAAGGTTGTCGTCGAAAAAGTTCTGGAAGAGTATGAGGCAAATTATCCCACGGTCATAAAATATAAAGGGGATTGCCCACCGGAGGATTGTGGTGGAATTTATGCTTTTTCAGAATTTTTGTGCGAAGATGATGAGGATAACGCAGCGGATTCTGAAATGTTGGAGGCTGGGAGCGACTATTGCCTCGAAGATGTCAATGAAGACCTCGAAAATTTTTGTTTTTTGAATATGGCTCGAGTTGAAAAACGAAATGTTGCGGAAATTTACGAGGATTTGATGAATGGGAAATTTGGTTTTTTCGCAAAACAGGCAAGACGGAAGGCTGCCTCCTTGAAGGCGGCACAGCCAGACGGGGCAAACAGCGAGCTAGCCTGGGCGGGAGGCGAACAAGCACTGGCGAACTTAGCCAAGAGACTCAAAAGAGAAATTGCATCAACAGATAAGTTCGTTCGAGTGAATGAACCTTTATTGCAAGCACTCGGTCATTATGAAAAAGCTGATCTTTTAGAGATTATGAAGCGTTGGTCTTTAGAAATAAAAAAATCGTTTTCCAAGAAGACGATTATTGAAAATTTAACACAAAAAATGTTGGAACCAGGTGTGTTGGAAAAGCATTTTCTCTGTTTATCGGATTTTGAAATGGAAAGCCTGCAAAGAGCGCTGGCGGGACAAGCACACTATGTTTCGACGCCAACGGATGATTTTTATGCATTGTACAATGCGGGATATATTTTTCAAGGTGAAGATGGCACTATATATTTGTCAAAGGAAGTAGCAGATTTTTATGAGACGGTGGACCAGCCGGCTTTTCAGGAGAAAAGAGAACGACAGCAATGGCTTCTGAGCTGTATAAATGCCGCCAATGTATTGTATGGAATAACTCCATTTTCGGTATTGACGGAGATGTACAATAAGCATGGAAAATTCAGCATCGAACAGGAGGCATTGGTGCCTATTTTGCAGGATATTCCGTTGGTCTACCAAGCATTTGTTTTGTGGCAAGGTGGTATTTGCGCTGAAGAAATTGAGAATAATGTTGAGGATATCTTACAAATGCAAGGGGATGAAGAATATTATTTGCCGTCGCGTGCAGAGATTTTCTTGCTTCGAGAAAGCCCTGTAGTGACTGAACCGGAGGCGTTTACGAATCTCGTTGATTTTCTGGAAGCTACTTTTGGGAAAAAAGAAGCGGCACTTGCCATGAGCCGTGAAATCAGGCATTTGCTCGCATATGGGATGATGCCTAGTGATATCTATGATTTTTTGCAATTGAATAGCCAATCTGTAAAGATGACCAAAACGCAAGATTCGCTGTTCTTGGAGAAAATCAATCTGCTCGGCTGGCATACGCGAACTTTGATGCAACGAGGTTTTACCCCGGAGGAAATCTTCCAGCGAAAGGCAAAAAATGCTCCGAAAAAGAATCAAGGCAATAATGTAGTGTATTTGAAAAATCATCAGAAAAAATAAAAAATCTGCCGCAAAAGTCGTTGTACGCTGACTTTTGCGGCAGATTTTTATTTCTGGATCGAACTTGTATTGATTTAAAAAACGAGGCTTTTTAATATGATTTTTTTATAAATCAGATTTTAAATTTACGAGTTTCTTCTTCTAAGTCATGAGCCATTTGCGCAAGGGACATACTCGAAGAGGAGATTTCCTGCATAGAAGCCGATTGTTCTTCGGTTGCAGCGGATACGTTTTGGGCTTCATCGCTTGCAGTTTGTGTTAAAAGAGCAATTCCTTCCACGGCTGAGACGATTTTATGACTGCCGCCTTCTAGTTCTTCTACAGCATTGGTAATATTCTTTACTTGATCAGAAAGCAAGGTGATTCGAGTTATGATTTCTGAAAATGAGTTTCCGGCCGCTTGGACAACTTCGGTTGCAGTCTGTGTTTTCTTTGAACCAAGTGCCATTGCAGTAACCGCTTGTTTGGTTTCTAACTGGATTTCATGGATCAGATCTTCAATCTGTTTGGCGGCGCCATGGGACTGCTCGGCTAATTTACGGACTTCTTCGGCGACCACTGCAAAGCCCTTTCCGTGTTCACCTGCTCGGGCGGCTTCAATTGCTGCGTTTAGTGCCAGCAAGTTTGTTTGGCTGGCAATATCAGAGATCGTACTGGTGATTTGACCGATTTCTTGAGAACGTTCACCAAGTTTTCCAACGACTTTAGAGGATTGTTCTACAGTGTTTTCTAGTTCAGTCATTTCATGTACGGCACTTTGGATCGTGGTACCACCATTTTGAGCTGTTGCTACACTTTGTTGTGATTCTTTGGCTACTCGGCGAGCACTATCGGCAGCGCGGCCAATATGCAGGGACATCTCTTTTGCAATTCCCGCTGCTGTTTGAGTCGCATTGCGTTGGGCTACCGAATTTTCAGCTACATGCGTGATCGATTCAGCAACTTGATTAGCAGCTTCTGCTGATTGGCTCGCACTGGCATTTAATTGTTCAGAGGCGGAAGCCAATGATACAGAATTTTCCTGTACTTGTTGTATTAGATGATGCAAATTTTTCACCATGCGATTAAAAGCAGTTCCGAGACTGCCTAATTCATCTGACGTGTTGGCAGAGAACGATGAAATTTTTAGATTTCCTGATGAAATACTGTCTGCCGCCTGGACGTAGGCAAGGATTGGTCGAATGGCTATGCCCGCAAGCCAATAAGCTGCTATTCCCACCAATAGCAAAATAAGCAGACCTATGACGCCTAATTGTATAGCATCTTTTTCGCTTGCCGCGATTGCTGCATGATAGGGGATTTCAGCACAAATAATCCATCCGGTTTTATCATTTCGCATATAACTGATCAATTTTTTTTCATTATTGATCTCAAGTAATTTTGAGCCGCTTTCGCCCTGGATGGCTGCTTTAACAAAGTCTACTGCACCCATATCGATTCGATCTTCAGGTTTTTGCAAATCTTTCGTTGGATGTGCCAATAATTTTCCGTCGCGGTCTAGAACATATACTGTGGTATTTTGGTCCGATAGTTTTTTAACAAAATCGTTTAAAACGGCTAGTTCGATACTTCCCTGCATTACGCCTTTAACGTTGCCATTCTCTTTAATAGGGGCGGCTAAGACGGCGATCAGGTGTCCGTTATCTTTACTGACGAGTACTTCAGAGACAACTTCTGCTTTACCTGAAATAGCTTCTTTATAGAAGTTCCGGTCAGCTACATTTGCCATAGCGGCTGTATCGCTTTTTACAAGCTGCATTGCTTGCGCATTGGTTACAACAAGTGGGGACATATCCGGATAAACTTTAGCGGCATCGACTAATACCGGTTTAATTGCAGCTGGGGACAATGATGTTATTTCTGGATTTGTCGCCAATACTTTTACGCCATATAAGTTTTTATCAACAAAATATTCAATTTTTCCCTGAACAATTTCTGCTTTTTGCTGATTTGCAGACAGTGCGGTTTCAATAGCTGAGGATTTTGCATTTTGGAGACTGACAACTATAAAAATTAATAAGGGGATGGCTCCTGCAACAATTAATGCGAGTGCTAGTTTTTGTTTAAGTTTCAATGTTTACACCACCATACATAAATTTCTGTGATTTTCTTATTGAGGATAATAACGAAGTAAAATAATTATATCTGAATTTTCCTTTCTTTGTTTTTAAATTAAATAATTAGAAAATTTAATAAATAATTTTAAGACATGAACTATAGTATGTAGCATACTACCTGTGGGAGAAAAAGTCAATTTTAGGAAAATTGACTGGTGGCGAAAATATTTGTTTGTAAAAACCAGGATTCGTGAGAAGGTTACGCAATGCCGTCTTATAACAGTTTTTTATGTATACGGATGCGGCTTTTCTGCGGATTTTTAAAAGGGAAATCAATCATGAAAGGTCAGATGGATCTGGATAAAACAATGGCGTTTTGATGCGATTGAAGGCAGCTGAGTTTATTGGAAGTGACTGATAAATAAAAGAAATTGCAGCAGGTATGATTCGGTTGAGGTGCTTTTGAAATGAAATTTTTTTTAAAATGGAAAAATTCAAAGGAAATTCAAAGAAAACAATCGTAGTATGATTACGACTACATTAATTTTTGTGCCTGATTCAGAGTAAAAGGAGATGAAAAGATATCACTTAATAGTTTGTTTTTAGAAAATGCATTAAAACTAATGTTGTTTTTGTTGATTTAATTTGTAATCATATGGTTTGTGAAAATGCAATTTGTCGAGGAAAATAGATATTATAAATTTATTGATCAATCATTCAGCCATAATATATTCATATGAATTCCTTGTGATATGATTACATTAACGATGTTTTTGGTTCCCTATTAAAAATAAAAAGGCGAGGAAAGGATTCCCTATTTATGAGAGATTTTTTGACAGGGATAGCTGCTGGAATTGCATTGATGATTCCTATTTTATTGTGGATAGCAGGGCATACGGGGATCATAGAGACAATAGGACTCTATCTGCTAGGGCTTTTTGCAGCACTGCTCGTAGGACTTATGATTCGTCAAACCGAAATGAAAATTTTAGAAAAAATCTATTTGCCAGACTTGGCTTTGCTTGAGCATCGATTGCATAAAGTAAAGAAAAAAGTGTCAATGGATGTCGTCATCGGATTAGTTAAGTTAATCGATTGTCGGGACCATTTTACAGGGACGCACTCGGAACATGTTTCGCAAATCGCCTTGATGATCGGTAAGCGAATGGGGTTATCTGTAAAAGATTTAAGAGATTTATTTATTGCCGCAAGTTTACACGATATTGGAAAGGTTGGGATTCCTGAAGAAATTTTGCAGAAAAAAGGTGCGCTTACGCCGAAAGAATATACGATAATTAAGCGTCATCCGCAAATTGGCTGTAATGTATTAAAAGATATTGAGCCACTTCAACGCATTTCACAATACGTATGTTTTCATCATGAGGCAATTGACGGAAGTGGATACCCTTGCCATTTGATTGGCGAAGAAATCCCGCTTCTATCTAGAATTTTGGCAGTGGCAGATGTGTATGACGCGTTGACTTCTGATAGAGTTTATCGAAAAGCGATGACTAAGGAAAAAGCTTTTTATATTATGAAGTATGAAGAGAAGGGGAAATTCGATCCAGTGGTAGTAAAGGCCTTATATGATTGTGTGATGTCAAAAAAAGAACGGACTCGATACAGCTTCAATGTGAACAAGAAGTGAAATAGATGGAGGGCTTATGATGCAGTATTTTCATGATTTAAAATTGCGCAATAAAATTTTGTGTGTAGTTGTCTTGATGGGGATTTGTATGGTTATAATCGGTGGGATAGGAAGCTATTTTGCCAAGGCGTTGTCAGCTAAGCTAGATGACGTTTATAAAAATGAATTATTGCCAGTTCAATGGCTTGATGAAATGCGCATAAACAATCGCTTGGGAGAGACCGTGATGCTCAAACTGTTGCAGCCAGCAGAAGATGCAAAGAGTATACAACAAGACCAAGCGACCTTGGATAAAACAATTACAGATGTGCGCAGTTTAATAAAAAAATATGAAGAAACTTCGCTTGAAAAATTTGAACAGGACAAATTACAGATTTTTAAGCAAGAAATAGATTTGTATGAAAAACAGCGAATAGAGACTCTTAACATTATAAAAGCTGGTGATAAAAACAATGCATATCGTCAGTATAATCAAAGCGTAGTCCCTCATTTAGATAAAGCAAATCAAGCGTTGAGTGAATTAGCGGAATTCAATTCACAGCGAGCAAAAGAAATTGACAACCAAAGCCATACGTATGCCATTTATGTCAATATGATGCTTGTAGGTATCACGATTTGTTGTTTTTTTATATCGTTATTTTTAGGTTGGTGGATAGCAAAAATCATCGCAAGTCGTTTGCAAAATATCGTGCTGACCTTAGATGCCATTGCGGGCGGAGACTTAACGAAAACCGTTGAAATTACATCCCGGGATGAAATTGGCAAATTGGGTGAATCGCTTAATAAGACCGGGGAGAATCTTCGAATATTAGTAGCTAAGATTGCACAATCCTCAACGGATCTATCGGCATCGTCAGAAGAGTTATCATCAGGTGCGCAGCAATCTGCACAATCGACACAGCAGGTTGCAGAAATAATGACTTCTTTGGCAGACGGCTCAGAAGAGCAGGCTTTAAAACTCCATGAGACCGTAGTTTCGGTCGAAGAAATGACCCGGAAAATGCGGGATATAGCAGAGCATGTCGATTTGGTTGCAGATTCAGCTCAAAAAACAAACGATTCAGCGTACAAAGGAGACCGGGCAATTCGTTCAGCCGTGGCGCAGATGAAAAAAATAGAAGAGGAAGTGGGGAACTCTTCTTTGGTCATAAGCAAACTGGGCGAACGCTCCAATGAAATTGGCAAAATTGTCGATACGATTGCGGGGATAGCCAGCCAGACGAACTTGCTTGCACTTAATGCCGCAATTGAAGCTGCAAGGGCCGGAGAAAACGGAAAAGGGTTTGCTGTTGTTGCGGAAGAGGTTCGTAAATTAGCAGAGCAATCGCAGCTAGCAACGTCGCATATTGCCGCTTTGATTGCAGATATACAATCAGATACCGCCGAAGCTGTGCAAGCGATGCAGATCGGAACAGAAGAAGTCCAGACAGGAAATGAAACGGTTCATATTGCTGGAACGACTTTTCAAGAAATCGTCAGTCAGATTGGCAAGGTTTCAGCAGAGGTTCAAAGCATTGCTGGAGCGGTTCAACAGATGTCTGTTACCAGTGAGCATGTAACGGCTTCTTTAGAAAAAATTGATGCGATCAGTAAAAAAACGGGGGCACATTTCCAAACGGTAGCGGCAGCAGGTGAAGAACAGTCAGCTGCGACAGAAGAAGTTGCTGCATCGAGTGAAAATCTTACTAAAATGTCACAGGATCTCCAAAATGCTACATTGCAATTTAATTTGTAGGCATTTGTTTAAAAGAAAATATATCGTAGACATAGCTGAAAGAAAAAGGCTGCGTGTTTAGGATATGGCTTGCAGCTGGCATTTATCTCGTGGAAGAGGTGAATACAGCTGCTTTATTTTTTGAATGAAAATTATGGTGAATAGAAATAGCGGAGCTTGCAGCTTATTTAAAAGGTTTGCAAGTAGTGCTTATAAAGAAGCGTCCAACGCGGAAATGGATCGGCATAAATAACGGGTTTATAATGGCCGTAATAATAAGCTTTGCCAGTGTTAGCATAGAGTTGATTCATAGTGAAAGCTTCTTTGTGGGTTTTGTTTGTTGGGATAATTTCATTTTATGGCTGAACTAAAATATTCAAAGGTTAGAATGTGGCAAAAGGAAATAAAAACAAGCGCCTTTTTCAGGTTGACCTTTCATCCAGGCTCGTCCGTTTTGGCGCTGTAAAATGCGTTGACAGATTGCTAAACCAATGCCGCTGCCTTCAAATTCTCTATCGGAGTGAAGGCGTTCAAAAACATGGAATAAGCGATTCACATCTTTCATGTCAAAGCCTGCACCATTATCGGCAACAGAAAAAATAAAATGAAGATCTGTTTTTTCGCAAGAAATATGAATTTTGGTTAGTAGTTTTTTCTTTGAATATTTCAAAGCATTCGATAAAATATTACGAAATAAAAGCTTGAATAGAACCGGATCCCCCTGAATAGGTGGCAGTGGATTATCAATTTTTAGTTGAATTTTTCTCAGAGGATCTTCAAGCAAATGCAGATCTGCATAGACTTCTAAAAATAGTTGATCTGGATGAATTTCACACATTTGTATTTTTTGACTACCTGCGTGAGAAAGTTCTAGTAAATGGTCGACTAAGTTGGTGACTTCCCCCGCTTTTTCTTGAATGGTTTCAGCTAAGTCCGCTTCTTCTCGAGTGAATTTTTTTGTGCAGTCTTGAAGTAAAAAGTCAATCAGTCGTGAAATAGAAAGCAGAGGCGATTTTAAGTCATGGGCAACGGAATAACAAAAGTTGTCAAGGTCGTTGTATGCATTTTTCAATTCTTCTTTTTGTTGTAGAAGTCGAATCTGTGTATGTACTCGGGCAATGAGTTCTGCTGGTTTGAATGGTTTTGTGACGTAATCCTGTGCACCAAGTTGAAAGGCTTTCTGAATACTTTTTTCATCATTGCTAGCTGTTAAAAAAATAATGGGGATATGCTGATAACGAGGGTCGGATTTTAGTAGACGGCAGAAATCAAAGCCATTCATTTCAGGCATCGTTACATCCAATAAAATTAGATGTGGTAGTTGATTTTTTAGCAATTGTAGTGCTAGCGTAGCACTTTTCGCAATATGAATGGTGAAGTCAGAACGTTGTAAAATATGGCTCGCAAATGCGATGCTTTCGGGAGCGTCATCGATGAGAAGAAGTTCATTTTGATAAGGTACAGACATAGAAACACCTTTTCTTTTTTTATTATTGTAACATAGTCAAAATTTGTTGCAAGCGATTATTCAGGTAGGAATATTTGTCTTGTAAGGTGGATTGGATTATAATAAGAACAGTAAATTTTGGCAATGAAGCCTGTCGTCTATGACGACAGGTTTTTTCTTTTGGAGGGAATGGTATGGAACGAAAATTTGTCATGACACAAACAGTACTGAGTCGTTTTATGGTTGCAAGCTTTCTTTTGATTACTGTTTTACTGGCTTTTAGTAGTGTTTATATGAAAAGAAATATAGATTCGGAAAAAGCAGCGGAAGAGCGACGTATTATGTTCCAGGAAATGGGTGTGGAACTTGCGGAAGCGTCAGATTACCTGACGGCAGAGGCGCGAAAATATGCGGTAACTAGAGATCGTGTACATATGGAAAACTATTGGAAAGAGATTGAAAAAACCAGAACTCGAGATATGGTTATTGAAAAAATGCAAGAGACGCAGGCCCCTGTACGAGAGCTTATTTTATTAGAAGAAGCAAAAACCTATTCGGATGCATTGGTTGAAACGGAAAGAAGGTCTATGCGGCTGGTTCTAGAAGCTGATGGAATAACAGAAGCGGCAATGCCGGCACCGGTTGCATCAAAAAAATTACACAGGGCAGATGAGCAATTGTCTTCGATAGCTAAAGGGAAAAAGCTGTCGAAATTATGTTTGATAGGGATTATGATGATAGCAAGGCACATATTATGCAGCCGATTGCGTCTTTTCAAGAAATTATGAATGCCAGGCTTGAAGATGAATTGGTACATGCCAGAAAAAATCTCGATCATGCATTTATTTTACAGGCGGTTCTAGCTTGTATTATTGTGGCTGCAATTTTAGGTTTGATGCGTATTTTTATGTTGTATATTACGTATCCAATTCAACATTATACAGAACAGTTAAGCAAATTTTCTTTTCAAAAAAATTTTTCATTGTTTCCTGAAGGAACTAGTGAACTTTGTATATTGGCAGATACATTTAATGGTTTGTATAATTCTTTTAGAAAGGAATTAGAAAAAAGGCATAAGGCAGAAAAACGAATGTGTCAGGCAAAAGAGGAAGCAGAAAAAGCGAATACAGCTAAAAGCGAGTTTTTAGCTAGCATGAGTCATGAAATTCGTACACCATTGAATACAATTTTAGGATATCATTATTTACTTTGCCAAAAGATTATACCACCCCACTTAGCTGTTTATATTGAAAATATTGGATTAGCAGCGAGAATTTTATTGGAAATTGTCAATGAAATTCTTGATTTTTCTAAAAGTGAAGCGGGAAAGATAGAATTGGAAGAACGCTCTTTGCAAATCAAATCAATGATCCATGAAGTCTGTGTTATGGTAGAAGCCGAAGCAAAGAAGAAAGAGTTGCAATTTTTTTTTACGATAGCCCCGCAGGTTCCTGACATTGTTGTAGGAGATGGATTTCGGCTAAAGAAAGTGATTTTAAATTTATTATCAAACGCTGTGAAGTTTACAGAAATGGGATTTGTGCGTTTAAGCGTAAAAAGAACGCAAGAAAAACAGCAATCGGATCGACGCATATGGATACAATTTATCGTGGAAGACAGTGGCATTGGCATTTCGGCGCAAGCTGAAAAACATTTATTTGAACCATTTTCGCAGGCGGATCGATCAACATCTAGGCGTTTTGGAGGAACAGGGTTAGGGTTGGCGATCAGTCAACAAATTACAAATCTTATGGGGGGGGATTTGACGGTAAAAAGTGAGGAAGGAAAAGGGTCGGTGTTTTCTTTTTGCGTTCCTCTATCAATTGGAGAACAAATAAAGGGTATAAATAAACCCGTTTTCCCGGAGGGCCTTTTTCAGGGGAAATCCTTGTTGTTAGTAGAAGATAGTTTAGTTAATCTGAAGATGACAGAAGAAATACTTTCAGAAATGGGATTTTTCGTAAGCTCGGCAAATAACGGAAATATGGCAATAGAATTGGCAAGGAAAAAAGTATATGACTTAGTTTTGCTGGATATAAGAATGCCTGTAATGGACGGTTATGAAACAGCTGCGCGAGTGCAGGAATTGCCTGGATATAAAAAAATCCCCTTGGTCGCCTTATCTGCCGATGTATTGGGAAATGTAAAGGAAAAGGTCAGACAAGCAGGTATGTTTGGATATTTGGAAAAACCGCTGCAGATAGAAAAAATACAAAATATGCTGAGTCAATGCCTTCATATGGATGTTGGTCATGGGCAGGGGACAAAGGTTTCGCCTAATTTTGCCGAACATAGAGTATATTTCAATTTTAAAGATGCTTTACGTATTTTAAATGGGCGAGAAGAAGTATATGATGAACTTTTATGTTTGTTTGAGCAACAGCATAAAAAGGATGGAGACTTATTTTTACAGTATTTAGAAGCTGGGAATAAAGAAAAAGTCAAAGAGTTATTGCATGTTTTAAAGGGTGCAGCAGGGAATATTGGTGCGGATTCTCTTAGTCATTTAGCAGGACAGATGCTGTCTGAGGATATAACCCAAAAAAAAGAAAAACGGATGTTTTTTATTAATGTATTGAAAAATACGATGGCAGAAATCCTCCAATATAGAAAAGATAATAGTTTGAATAAAAAGAAGCAAGACATATGGGAAGCTGAATCTAGTGTAGCAGAAAAGCTTTTTTTATTGTTACAGCAAGGCGATTTTCGGGCAAAAGAATTTTGTATAAAGCAAAAATCTAGGCTGTTGGTTCAATTGGGTGAAGATTTCTATGATAGATTATGGACAATGGTAGTGCTTTATGATTTTTCATCAGCGGCAACTTTGTTACAGGAACGAATCGAAAAAAAAGATTCTGATAAGAGAGGTGATACTTATGTATAGGACATTGATTGTGGATGATGATCGTGCAGCAAGGTATATACTTCGTCGTTTTGATTGGGAAAAATCTGGGTTTCGCATAGTCGGAGAAGCGCGAGATGGGAAAGAGGCTTTGCAATTTTTGGAAAAATATCCAGTGGAGCTTATTGTGACAGATATTCGGATGCCGGGTATGGATGGGTTGTCTTTTTTACGTGAAGTTCGGCAACGAAAAATTCGCAGTTGTATTATTTTATTAAGCACATATAGCGATTTTGAATATGCGCAGCAAGGGATTCGTTTGGGGGTGTTTGACTATATGACAAAACCACCAAAGGAAGCTGAATTAAGGAATATTTTGGCGCGAGTTATTGATACATTGGAAAGTGAGCAATATTTGCAGGAAGAAATTGCAACAAAATATGAAATTCATCCGGATGGAATTGCGGCGAAAATATGCCGGTTTGTTATGAATAATATTGAAAAAGAGCTTACTTTGGAGCGTTTTGCCGAGGAGTTTTCACTGAGTCGAGATTATGCAGGAAAATATTTCAAACAAAAGATGGATGAAAATTTTAATGAATATTTGACGAAAATGAAAATGGAACATGGAAAATATCTTTTGCGCAGTGGCAAATATAAAAATTATGAAATTAGTGCGCGACTAGGGTACGCCAGTCCAGATTATTTCCGTAAGTTATTTAAAACTTATACGGGACTGACACCGGGCGAATATAAAAATCAACGTGGACCAGAAGTTTTTTGAAGTTGTCGTTTTTTTGCTTGGGAAATCACTTTTTTCTATGGTTTTTTGTCTGGCATAATTTTGGTAGACTTATTTTATAAACAAAAAAGAAAATGCGGGCAGCAAAGACGCTGTGGTGTGCATATAAAGCACGCTGCAGCGTCTTTTGCTTTAGCGCAGAAAAGAAGGAGTCGATTATGCAGATGAATATTTTTCATAAGATCAGGAAAAGTGCCGCAGTTGCGATGGCAGCATTATTTGTTTCCTCTGCTTTTTTTAGCGGATGTGGTGGAACACAAGCAAATACTTCCACATCGGGAAGTTCTTCGGAATCAGCTGCCGGGGATACGATTAAAGTTGGGGTTTTGCATTCACTTAGCGGAACTATGGCAATCAGTGAAGTCTCGGTTAAAGATGCTGAAATGATGGCTATTGAGGAAATTAACGCAAAAGGTGGAGTGTTGGGAAAGAAAATTGAGGTTGTTACAGAAGATGGGGCCTCGGATCCTGCTGTTTTTGCTGAAAAAGCCAAAAAATTGTTGCAGCAAGATAAGGTAGCAACGGTTTTTGGTTGTTGGACATCAGCTAGTCGTAAAGCGGTTCTGCCTGTTTTTGAAAGCAATAAAGGACTTTTATGGTATCCGGTGCAATATGAGGGCATGGAATCTTCGCCAAATATTTTTTATACAGGCGCAGCACCAAACCAGCAGATTGTTCCGGCAGTGGATTGGTTACTGAAAAATAAAGGTAAAAAATTCTTCTTAGTCGGTTCGGATTATGTTTTTCCGCGTACCGCAAATAAAGTAATAAAAGCACAACTCAAAGCACAAAATGGGGAACTTGTCGGAGAAGAATATACGCCGATGGGGCATACCGATTACAGTACAATTATCAATAAAATTAAGGAAGTAAAACCAGATGTTGTATTTAATACCTTAAATGGAGACAGTAACGTTGCGTTCTTTAAACAGTTGAAAGATGCTGGAATAACAGCAAAAGATTTGACTACATGTTCAGTCAGCGTAGCAGAAGAAGAAGTTCGCGGAATTGGGGCTGAAAACATGGCAGGCCATTTAGTTTCGTGGAATTATTACCAAACGACTAATACACCGGAAAATGAAGCATTTGTAAAAAAATATAAAGAAAAATACGGACAGGACAGGGTAACAGATGATCCGATTGAAGCAGCGTATGATGCAGTATATCTTTGGGCAGCAGCCGTTGAAAAAGCGGGTTCTGTAGATGTGGAAAAAGTAAAAGCTGCAGCTAAGGGATTAGAATTCAAAGCACCGGAAGGTACGGTTAAGATTGAAGGAGAAAACCAGCATCTTTGGAAACCGGTCCGCATCGGAGAAGTTATGCCGGACGGACAGATTAAAGAAATATGGAGTACTCCGGAAGCCGTTCGTCCAGATCCTTATTTGAAAACGTATGACTGGGCAGCTGGACTGAATAATTAAAATACAGTACATTGGCGGTATACATAAAGTATACCGCTTTATGGCTTATTATTTGAAGAAATCATGTGGAGGTGAAAAGTTTGGACACATATATCCTGCAACTTTTCAATGGAATTAGCGTAAGTTCTATTTTTATGCTGGCAGCATTAGGCTTGGCAGTTACTTTTGGATTGATGAAAATAATTAATATGGCACATGGTGAATTTATTATGATCGGAGCTTATACAGTGTACGTTGTACAACATATATTCGCACAATATATGCCAGCATCTGTATTTGGATTATATTTTTTTGCCGCAATTCCAGTCGCTTTTTTTGTCGCCGCTATTTTTGGCTGGGTACTAGAGAGATTGGTTATTTGTCATTTATACGGACGGGCCTTAGACAGCATGCTGGCGACTTGGGGAGTTAGTTTGGTTTTGCAGCAATTGGCGCGTAGTATCTTCGGCGCACCGAATGTTGATGTGAAAAGTCCGGAGTGGCTCAATGGGGCCTTGCTTTTTTCAACAGGTATCCAACTGCCATATAAGCGCCTTTTTATTATAGCAATGGTAATCTTTTGTATGATAGGAATGTATCTGCTGATGTATAAGAGTCGTTATGGAAGACAAATTCGGGCTGTTATGCAAAATAGAGAAATGGCAGCCAGTCTGGGGATTCATACGAGGCAGATTGATGCAAGCACTTTTGCCTTGGGGTCGGGGCTTGCTGGAATTGCCGGCTGTGCGTTGACGCTGTTAGGCTCAATCGGACCGACACTGGGAACAAGTTATATTGTGGATACTTTCATGGTTGTTGTTTTAGGTGGAGTAGGAAGTTTATGGGGGACTATTGCCGGAGGCGTTTTGATTGGTACAGGAAATACAACATTGGAATTTTTGACGAATACCTCATTGGGAAAAGTATTGGTCTTTTCTTTGGTCATATTATTTCTGCAGTGGCGTCCGAAAGGATTATTTACGGTAAACAGTAGGTCGCTGGATGAATGAGAAAGAAGGTGGAGAGACTATGAGAAATCGAAATTTTTTTGCAAGGCCATTTAATCGAGCATTTTTGCTGTTGTTTATAATTCTTTTGGCAGCACCGCTTTTTTTATCTGAATTTAGAGTGAATCTTTTAGGAAAATTTGTTTCTTACGCAATACTCGCTTTAGGAATTGATTTGATTTGGGGATATACAGGGATTTTAAGTCTTGGTCATGGCGTTTTTTTTGGATTGGGTGCATATGTTATGGGGATGTATTTAAAGATGGAAGCTGCCCACGGGAAAATTCCGGATTTTATGTCATGGAGTGGGTTGGAAAACTGCCTTGGTATGGGTACCTTCGGCAATCCATTGTCTTTAATCGGGTGCGTTTTGGTCCCGGCAGTGCTGGCTCTTATTCTAGGCTATTTGACCTTTAAAAATCGCATTCGCGGCGTATATTTTTCTATTTTATCGCAAGCCTTGTCCTTGATTTTTGTGGTTTTTTTTGTGGGACAACAGGCATACACTGGCGGGTCAAATGGGCTTACCGATTTTAAAACATTATTTGGCATGTCATTGGCTTCCACAGAAAGCCACTATATTTTATATTATGTTTCCTTGTTATGTTTGTTTTTAGTGTATGTATATTGCAGTTTGTTGGTTACGAAAAGGTTGGGGCGGATTTTGATTGCCATTCGAGATGGAGAGAATCGAGTGCGTTTTTCTGGTTATAATCCGACAATATATAAGATTTTTGTCTATGTTTCTTCTGCGGCAATTGCAGGTTTAGCAGGGGCGCTTTTCGTTCCACAGGTTGGTATTATTTCGCCTGCGGAAATGGGTATCGTTCCATCAATTGAAATGGTTATCTGGGTTGCGATTGGTGGTCGTGGAACACTTTTTGGTGCTGTGATTGGAGCCATTATTGTCAACAGTCTAAAAAGCGGTATCAGCGAATCTTTTCCGGAAATTTGGTCATATTTTTTTGGACTTACCTTTGTCCTCGTTGTTTTATTTATGCCAGATGGGCTGGTGGGAGTGGTAAGAAAATATGGAAAAAAACTTTTTACTGAAAATGAGAAAAAAGAAAAAATAACGGCTAAGAGTTCGTCCGTAAATTGAGGTGTATTGCAGGATGGAAATAGTATTGGAAATAAAAGACTTGGTGGTTTCATTCGATGGATTTCGAGCAGTTAATCACGTGACTACAAATGTAGAAAAAGGAGAAATTCGTTTTTTTATTGGACCAAATGGAGCGGGAAAAACAACACTTCTTGATGCAATTTGCGGCAGGGTTCAGGCAAAGGAAGGGTCTATTATTTTTCGTGGACATCAAAGCGTTATCGATTACGCAGAGCATGAACTCGTTAATATCGGAATTGGTCGTAAATTTCAAGTGCCATCTGTTTTTGCTAGTCTTTCGGTATATGAGAATATGGAATTGTCTGTTGTTAAAAATAAAGGGATTTTGGCATCGATTTTTCAGAAAACAACGCAGAAACAAAAAAATAAAATAGAAGAAATTCTTTTGTTGGTTGGGTTGGAAAATTATAAAGAAACAAAAGCAATGGAATTATCGCATGGACAAAAGCAGTGGCTCGAAATAGGAATGCTTATGGTACAGGATTTACAGATTATTTTACTTGATGAGCCGGTCGCCGGAATGGGGAGACAAGAAACGACGAAAACGGGAGAACTGCTGAAAAAAATAGCGCAGACCTGTACGGTGATCGTCGTAGAGCATGACATGGAATTTGTGCGGGAGTACGCAAGTAAGGTGACCGTTTTGCATGAAGGCAAAGTATTAGATGAGGGCAGTGTCAGTCAGGTGCAAAACAATCCAAAGGTTAAAGAGGTATATTTGGGAAGAGGCGGTGAAACCTGTGCTTAAAGTTAAAAATTTAGAAGCTTATTATGGTGAAAGCTGCATATTAAAAAATATTGATTTTTCCGTTGGACAAGGGCGAGTCGTCTGTTTGTTAGGGCGCAACGGTGTTGGTAAAACGACTTTTTTAAAAGCTTTGATGGGTTTGGTTCATACGCCAATTGGTAGTATTTGTATACAAGAGCAGGAACTGATTCATAAACCGACGCACTTTCGAGCTCGCAGCGGCATTGGCTATGTTCCCCAAGGACGAGAAATCTTTCCGCAGATGACTGTAGAGGAAAATTTGCGTTTGGGCTTGGAAATTAATGGTGAAAAAGGAGTTCTTGACGCACAGATGTATGCGTTGTTTCCTGTTTTAGCGGCAATGTTGAAACGACGAGGGGGCGATTTAAGTGGCGGACAGCAGCAACAGCTGGCAATAGCAAGAGCTTTGATTGCTAAGCCGCGACTGCTTTTGCTTGATGAACCTACGGAAGGAATACAGCCATCCATTATTCAAGAAATTGGGCGAGTCATTTTGCAACTGAAAAAGAGCGGGTATACCATATTGATTGTAGAACAGTATTTGGAATTTGTTTTGGATATTGCCGATGATTATTATGTTATGGATAAGGGCGAAATTGTGGCACAGGGGCTTGTTTGCGAAATGGATAAACAAGAAATACAACATAAAATTGCTATTTAATAAAGGAGGCTGGCAGGATGCATTTGATGCCGAAAGATATGGAAAAATTGCTGCTTCATTATGCTGGGGAACTGGCGAAACAACGAAAAGAACGTGGATTGAAGCTTAATTATGTGGAAACGGTAGCTTATATCAGTTCGGAATTAATGGAATTGGCACGTGATGGACATACGGTAAGTGAATTGATGCAACAAGGCAGAAATCTTTTAACTCGAGATGATGTGATGGAAGAAGTTCCATACATGATTCATGAGGTACAAATTGAAGCTACATTTCGTGACGGGACAAAATTGGTGACGGTGCATCAGCCCGTCCGATGAGGAGGTAGACAAATGATTCCGGGAGAAGTCATAACAGCAGAATCAAGTATTGAAATTAATCAAGGCCGTAAAACAGAAACAATTCTTGTTTGCAACTATGGAGATCGCCCCGTACAGGTCGGGTCTCATTTTCATTTTTTTGAAGTGAATAAGGTTCTATTTTTTGAACGAGAAAAAGCGTTTGGAATGCGACTAGATATTCCATCAGGAACATCTGTGCGTTTTGAACCAGGAGAAAAAAAACATGTGCAGCTGGTTGCTGTCGGTGGAGAGAAACGAATTTTTGGACTGAATGGATTGGTCAATGGCTCCGTAGATGAGTCTGCGAAAAAACTTTGCATGGAAAAAGCAAAGGTAAAAGGTTTTTGTCAGGAAGTGGATATGGAATGAGTTGTTTTATGCCAAGGCGGGAGTATGCAATGATGTTTGGTCCCACAACTGGGGATAAGGTTCGTTTGGCTGATACGAGTCTAGTGTTGGAAGTGGAAAAAGATTTTACGGTTTATGGCGAGGAAGCTAAATTTGGTGGAGGAAAAACTCTGCGTGATGGAATGGGGCAATCAGCAAAAACTTGTAGCATAGATGGAGATTTGGATCTTGTTATCACCAATGCACTTATTGTCGATGCATATGGGATTTTCAAAGCAGATATTGGTGTTCGTGATGGTAAAATCTGTGGAATTGGTAAAGCGGGCAATCCAGATATTATGGATGGAGTTACCGAAGGAATGACTATTGGTGCAGCGACGGAAGCCATTGCTGCAGAAGGCTTGATTGTAACAGCAGGCGGGATTGATTCTCATATACATTTTATTAGTCCGCAGCAAATAGAAACAGCATTATACAGTGGCGTTACAACAATGGTTGGTGGTGGGACAGGTCCGGCAGATGGAACGAATGCGACGACTTGTACACCTGGGCCATGGAATTTGGCACAAATGCTTAGGGCAGCAGAAGAGTACCCGATGAATCTTGGTTTCTTAGGAAAAGGGAATTGTTCGGATATTCATCCTTTGGAAGAACAGATTCTTGCCGGTGCGATGGGGCTTAAAATTCATGAAGATTGGGGAGCGACGCCGGCAGTAATCGATGCCTGTTTGAAGGTGTCTGATGCGTATGATGTTCAGACAGCCATTCACACAGATACCTTGAATGAAGCGGGGTGTGTAGAGGATACACTGGCAGCTATTGCGGGACGAACGATTCACACCTATCATACCGAAGGCGCTGGAGGCGGGCATGCACCAGATATTATCAAAGCAGCCGGAGAATCTAATATTTTGCCATCATCAACAAATCCAACAATGCCGTTTACAGTCAATACTATTGATGAACATTTAGATATGTTGATGGTTTGCCATCATTTAGACAGTCGTATTCCAGAAGATGTGGCGTTTGCGGATTCTCGAATTCGTCCGGAAACAATTGCGGCAGAAGATGTACTTCATGATATGGGGATATTCAGTATGATGAGTTCAGATTCGCAAGCGATGGGACGAGTGGGCGAAGTGATTGTTCGAACATGGCAGACGGCAGATAAAATGAAAAAAGAACGTGGGCGTCTACAGGAAGAGTCAGGCGAGAATGACAACTTTCGGATTCGTCGGTACATTGCAAAATATACGATAAATCCAGCGATTATGCAGGGAATATCAACATATGTCGGATCGGTAGAGACGGGGAAATTTGCGGACTTAGTTCTTTGGGACCCTGCTTTTTTCGGTGTTCGACCACATCTGATCATAAAAGGTGGCATGATTATTGCTGCACGTATGGGCGATCCCAATGCATCCATTCCGACCCCGCAGCCAGTTTTTTACCGGCCGATGTTTGGGGCTGCAGGTAAGGCAAAGTATAAAACATGTATAACCTTTGTTTCCAAAGCAGCGTTGGAAACTGGAGTGCAAGAAAAGCTCCAGTTGCAAAAACATGTATTGCCAGTTCAGGGGTGTCGTAAAATTGGGAAAAAAAATATGGTTTTGAATGATGCGATGCCCAAATTGGAAGTGGATCCAGAAACGTATGCAGTTTATGCAGATGGTGAGCATATTGTCAGTCGACCGGCGCACGAACTTCCAATGACACAGCTGTATAATTTATTTTGAAAAGGAGAGTTATACAATGTTAATTGAACAAATTAATGGAACGATAGAAGATGAAGAATATCGGGGTTTATCAATCGATCAAGTGGAGATTGAATGGTATGAAAGTCAAAAAAGATTCATCGCTTGATAAGTCAAAATGGACGCGATATTGCTATACGATTATCTGCAGCGGGTCAAAATCGGGGCTTGCGTTCTGGCGATGTGCTTACTGTCGTCGATAATGAAGCTTTGATCATAGTGATTCGCCCTTGTTCGGCATTGGTAATTCCTTTCATGGAACAGGCAAAAATGATTACTTTTTGTTATGAAATTGGCAATCGGCATGCACCATTTTATTATGTTCCCGGCGGTAAAGCTTTTGCGCTTCCGTATGAACAACCTTTGGAAAGTTTACTCGAAAAACTGCATATATTATTTCAGCGAGCTGAAATTTGTTTAGATGGGCGTTGGAAAATATCCTCGGCAACTGGTCATGGACATATGCACACAGAAGTGGAAAAAGCTCATGTCGGATAAACTACTCTCTAAATTTTTGCTATTGCAAATTAATGATGCGTTTTTCCCAATCGGTTCGTATGTCCATTCCTATGGATTAGAAACATACGTAGAGAAGGGGTTGGTTTGCGATGTGGAAAGTGCTCAAAACTGGTTGATGCAATATATATCAGAAGCTTTTTTTCCTAGTGAACTTTTTGCCGTGCGACTTGCGTATGAGGGGTTGAAAGAAGGGGATATGGAGAGGATCTTTTCTTTAGAAAAACGATTCTTGGCAGCTCGTGCACCTATGGAGCTGAGACAAGCATCTGTTAAACTGGGAACCCGCTTTGTTAAAATCGTGCAAGAACTTTCACTGCCTGTCGAAATGAAGGCGTTTAAGATGTATGTTCAAAAATCCAAATCTTGTCCGCATCCCGTAGTATATGGTGTTTTCTGTGCAGATGCAGGCATAGGAAAAGATGAATGTTTGTATCATTATCTTTATGCCCAGGCGGCAGCGTTGGTAACGACTTGTGTCAAAACAGTTCCGTTGGCACAGACTGCAGGGCAACAGATTTTACAACGATGTTCCGTTGTTTGGCCAAACTTGTTGAGAGAATTTTCCGCTTGGACAGAGGATGATTTTTGCTTATCGGTACCAGGTTTTGATATTCGGGCAATGCAGCATGAAAATTTGTATTCGCGGCTATATATGTCATGAAAGGTGGATGTTAAAATGAGCTATGTAAAAATAGGTGTTGCCGGGCCGGTTGGATCAGGAAAAACAGCACTAATTGAAGCGCTGACAAGAAAATTAGTAGATTATTACAGCATTTGTGTTGTAACAAATGATATTTACACACAAGAGGATGCGGAATTTTTGGTAAAAAATTCTGTGATGGAAAAAGAGAGAGTTGTAGGAGTAGAAACGGGAGGATGCCCTCATACTGCAATTCGTGAAGATGCTTCAATGAATTTGGATGCAATTGATGACTTGGAAAAAAAATTTCCCGATGTGGAAATATTTTTTATTGAAAGTGGGGGAGATAATCTTTCTGCGACGTTTAGCCCGGAGCTTGCAGATAAAACTATTTTTGTCATTGATGTAGCAGAAGGTGATAAAATCCCGCGAAAAGGTGGACCGGGAATTATACGATCAGATCTGCTGGTTATCAATAAAATTGATTTAGCACCTTATGTTGGGGCTAGTTTAGAGGTTATGGAACATGATTCAAAAAAAATGCGTGGCAGCAAACCTTTTTTATTTACGAATATTCGCAGCGGGAAAGGTGTCCAATCGATTATAGAATGGATTCGGCGGGAAGCTTTGCTTGAAAATGCTTGAATTAGAAAACAAAACAGAAAATTCTTATGGAAATACATCTGAGTTATTATTGAAATTTAGCTGCCAACAACAACAGACGATTTTGGAAGATGCTTATTTTACCGCACCTTTTAAAATTATGCAGCCACTTTCAACAGGACGTATGCTGCATTTGATGATTCTTAGTGCTTCGGCGGGTCTTATGGCTGGCGATTGTCAGAAAATAAAAGTTTCACTGGCAAAAAAATCTTCGGTTTTGTTAACAGCGCAGTCTTATGAAAAAATTCATAAAATGAATAGTGGTGAAGCCTGTCGAAATACAGAAATTTTTTTGGATGAAGAAAGTTCGCTTTTCTTTTTACCTCAGCCAGTATTGCCCTTTGCTCAATCTTCATTTAGAGCACATACGACAATTCATTTGAAAGATGCATCGTCACAACTTTTTTTTAGTGAAATTTTAGCCTGTGGGAGAAGTGCTAGAAGGGAAAGGTTTTTTTATCACAAATACATGTCTTGTATGGAAATACATCAGGCAGATGAACTCTGTTATTTTGAGAATGCATCATATGCCCCGGAACAGAAAAACATGGAGGGGTTTGGATTTTACGAAGGCTATACGCATTTGGCTACTGTGCTTTTGTTTAACTTTGGAAATCTTGAGGAAACAAGGTCTTACATTCGTCAATTACTTGTAGTTGCGAAAAATATGGATGGCGGAATAAGCAAAACAGGTGAAGATCATTTGTGCATTAAAGTATTTGGTCGTAGTGGAGAAGAACTTCTGCAATTTGTGAAAGATTTGCAAGGTGTTATTTTTAATAAAAAGAATAAATCCACTTTAACTAATGAAGGTTCACCGTAAATATTAATGATTGATTTGAATAGAGGCTACAAAAAAGGCTCAGCGAAAAATCGCTAAGCCTTTTTTATTTGACGTTGAAATAGAAAACCTATGGTGGAGATGAAGCGAAAACAAGAGCAACGACAAATTTTACAAAGGGTTTTTATTCAAGAGAAAATCAAGGAGATTTAAATGCTCAAAACCATCCTTAGACAAGTCAAGTGTATCCATTGTGATGAGGAGTTTAGGATAGTTGTCTTTAACTTCATAGAAGGGTGCAAGCTCTCTTTGCAAGACAGTTTCTTCCAAGGCGCTTAAAGCAACTTGAATGTAGTTCTTTTCGGCCCCTTTTATAGCAATGAAATCAATTTCAAGGCTATTATATTTGCCGACGCTAACTTCATAGCCACGGCGTTTCAGTTCGAGGAAAACGATATTTTCTATAATGTGTCCGATGTTTCCCGTTCGATATCCTAGCAACTGGTTGCGTAAGCCAATGTCAGCTACGTAATATTTCCCATTCGTACGCAGGCGTTCTTTGCCTCGGATGTCATAGCGTTCACATTGATAGAGTAGAAAGGCATTGCACATGAGGGTGAGGTAATTATCTACGGCATCGACAGATATGCGATGTCCCTGTGATTTTAAGGTGTTGGCGATAGCGTTGGCTGAAAGTTGGTTGCCAATGTTATCAAGCACAAATTTGGCCACTTTGTAAAAATTCCCTTCATCCCTGAGCTTGCCACGTAAAATGATATCACGGCTGAAAATGGAATCAAATAGGCCGGAATTGATGCTTTCAATAAGATCATCATTTACAGTTAATGCTGTAGAGGGAAAAGAGCCAATGCGAAGATATTCGTTGAACGCAGTTTCTTTTTCTTCGGGGCGAAGATTGCGAAATTGCATGAACTCCATAAAAGAGAGCGGAAAAACTTTGATATCTACATAACGCCCACTGATGTAGGTCAGATATTCGCCAGAAAAGATACGTGAATTTGAGCCGGTTACATAAATATCAAGAGGAAAACTTACGCGCAGACTGTTGATTGCTTTAGCCCATTCAGTGAGTTCCTGAACTTCATCCATGAACAGGTAGTGTTTTTGGCTGGAATTCTTGATTTGTTTTTGAATATAATCATGCAATGCCTGTGGTTGACGCAAATCATCAAATTGAAATTTTTCGTAGTTGATTTCGATGATTTGTTCGGCAGTAATGCCGTATTCCAGCAGGTAGTCTTTATATAAGAGAAATAAACTAGATTTTCCACAGCGGCGGATACCGGTGAGGATTTTGACGAATTCCGTATCTTTATGTTTAATGATTTGGTTTAAATAAAAATCGCGGGCTAACATGAAAACACGTCCTTTCTAGTATATGGTTTAATTATATACTAAAAATTATATAAAAATAAATATTTTTGGGTTATAAACCGGAAAATATTTATTTTTATATTTTATTGATGTGAATATATGACTAAACCAAAAAAAGCTTAGCGAAAAATCGCTAAGCTTTAAATATTTGATATTGAATTAGAAAATCCATGGTGGAGACGAAGAGGATTGAACTCTCGACCCCCAGATTGCGAACCTGGTGCTCTCCCAGCTGAGCTACGTCCCCGTGGTTTGTATCTAAATTATGTATTCAGTCTACACCTATTTTACAAAATTTTCAAGGTGTTTAGGAAAAAACCCTTATAGATTCTTTACGAAAAAACTCCATAAGGATTTTTCTATTTATGCGGAGAGCGTTGGTAGGCTTGAAATCGACGAAAAACTTCCTTGTTCGGAAAGTGTTTCTGCGTTCAATATGATGATCAAGCGCTCATCCAGCTTGCCGATGCTTTCAACGAAATTATTCTCTGTTGCATTTATATTTTGCGGCATGGTCTCCAGCTCGTTATCCTCGATGCGGACAATATCAGTGACTTCATCGACAATCCAGCCCATAGCGGAGGTGTTGGCATTGAGCATGATGAATTTGCCTTCTGCGGGGATTGGCTTTTTTGCTAGTTCGAATTTATTTCGTAAATTGCAGAGGTATTTCACTTCACCGCGAAGATTGATGATGCCTTCAATCGACGCGGGGAGTCCGGGAACTTTTTGGAGTGAAAATTTTTTGGCTCGCAAAATCCCACTGACACTTAGAACTTCTATGCCATATTCTTGTTCATCTATTGTAAATACGACGAATTGTCGGCTTGCCATACTGCGGATTCCTTCTTTCTTTTTATTTTTCTAATGCGAGCATATTCAGTTGATCGGTGAGGCTGTGGATTTCTTCGACGCTGGCAGTTACTTCTTCAATCGCAGCAGCCTGCTGTTCGATGGTTTCCGTCGTGTCATTACCCATGATGACCGTTTGATCGACGGATTCTTTGATGATCGTCGTAAGTTCTTTGATTTCACCGACGGTTTTTTTCGAATCAGCGGATAGTTTGCGGATTTCTTGTGCGACGACGCCAAAGCCCAGACCGGCTTCACCGGCTCTTGCAGCTTCGATGGCCGCGTTTAAACCAAGCAGTCGGGTTTCGTCGGCGATATCTTTGATGAAGTCCATGACTTCATTGATTTTTCCGGTGACGGTGTTTACGTTCTTGATTTCTTTGTTCAGGTTAGTCTGGGTATCGGCAACCGTAGAGGCGGAAGCTGCGAGTTCTTCCATTGTTGCGGAAATTTGGCTGATGCCATCATTTAGAGTTTCGGAAGCGTTTTGCAACTTCATTTTCTGGTAAGCGTCTTTCGACATGCTGTTGGCAACCTTGAAAAGCAGGTTGGCGGCGGCTTCGATGCGAGTTTTTTCTAAGATATGGACTTCTTTTGCCGCAGCGACGATACCCTCTTCATCAACACCGATTTCCTGGGCGATTTTCCGGCACTTTGTTTCATCGGCCGCGTGGGTCAGGACTTGTCCGCCGAGGATCGTGCCGATATGATAGCCTTCTAAGATGATTGGAGCGGCAAAATCGATGAGTCCGGCATGACATTCATAAATTACAGGCTTACCGGCATTGGTGGCGTCAAGTCCGCCTTGATGATGGCATTTGGCACAGCGATTATCGCCGATTTCAGTGGAGTGGACGTAATCCATACAAAAGCGCGTATATTGGCTCGGTTTGGTGATGGGAGTTCCGCTGGCATCTACGGTCACACTGGCAATGCCTACGCCTGTAGCGAAATCATCCTGGAAGGATTGCAAAAATTCCATGTCGATGATGTCTTTCAGTTGGATGTTTTTCAGATCGAGGGTATTTTTTTCTTGGTTCAAAATTAATTTTCTCCTTTAGATGTATTGTTTTTGTTCACCGGTTATTCAAAAAAGATAGCATGTATTATTTATGTAATAAGGTTATTGCTCGAAAATATGATTGCTTTATTATGTAAAACTAGAAGATTCCTTTAAAATAAACGGTGTTTCGATGAAAGTACTGATATGATTAAGAGCAACAATATCCTATTCTATAGGAAGTGACAGTAAATGACAATAGGACTTATGCCGAAAATAGTTGGCATAAGTCCTATTATGAGCAGAAAAACATTTAACCGTTTTGCGGTCAAACATATGCATTGTGTTATTTGTGACAGAGAAGTTTTTATAAATAAAAATCTCCAGCACCAGCTCAAAAGATGAACGGCGTTGGAGATTTTGTTTTTGGAGAGAAATTTTAGAATCTAGTTTGTTTAACGAAATCAACAAAGAGGCGAACTAGTGGCAATGCCAGGGATGCTTCGTTGCTGATCATCCAGGTTTTTCGAAGGATCGGCTGGCCGTCTTTGCTGGTGATGATCTTTTTATGCAAATTCGTGCCACTGATGATTCTTGAAGGCAGCAAGGCATAGCCTAGACCATGGCAGACCATCTCTTTGCAGTTTTCGAGTTTGTCGACCATCATGCTGGTTTGGGGCGGCTGGGAGAAGTTTTCTCGCCACCATTTGTCGAGCTGGGTTTTTAGCAGATAGTCGCTTTTGTATTCGATGCGCGGCATCTTGGGAAGGTCGGCAAGTTCAAAAGGCTCGGCTGAGGCGATGCAGATGGGCTCTTCGTAGAGCATATGGATATCTTTGCAACCGCCGTAATCGACGCTGACGAACGCGACATGTATCTTTTGGTTATAGATCAAGCTAAAGATATTTTTAGTCCAGTCGGTTGTCACTTTGAATTTGACATGCGGATATATTTTTTTGAATTCTTTGAGCAGCCCCGGCAGTGTATAGAGAGTCAGGTAGTTGGATGCTCCGATTTCAAGAGTTCCAGAATTTTTTTCGCTGATGCTTTGTATCTCGGATTTGATTTGGTTGAGGCGGCCGACGATGGCAGTAGAAGATTCAACCAGATATTCACCTTCGGCGGTGAATTGAATGCCCTTGGTGCTGCGATGTACGAGTTGTACGCCGAATTCACCTTCAATATGCTGCAGCCTGGCAGTAAGCGATGGCTGCGACATATAGAGGGATTGCGCCGCTTTTGTGATGTTTTTTTCTTTATGTAGAGCCTGGATGATTAACCAGTCGCGGTCTTCCATAGATGAAACCTCCTAAAAAAATGCTTACTATGATATATATTCTGTATCATAGTAAGCATTCCTTTAAACATTTCACAATATTGCTTTGTTAAATGGTGAGTCTTACCAGTATCCGAGGACTTTCCACCAAACGCCGCCGACGCCGAGCCAGATGACGATATGCAGCAAGGAGACGCCGAAACCGATTTTCCACCAGGTTTTTTGGTCGATATAGCCTGCCCCGAAGAATACTGGAGCCGGGCCTGTACCAAAATGTGTCAAACAGCCGCAGATGTTAGATGCCATAGCCACGACGAAAGCCGAGATGAAAGGCGGTGCACCGGCCGCAACGCCGAGGGTAATGAGCGCAGCGTACATTGCCGTTACATGGGCTGACATGCTGGCGAAGAAATAATGGCTGTAGAGGTAAATGACAAACGAGAGGACAACTGCGGTGAGCATACTGACGCCGACCATTTGGTTTTCCAAAAGTTTGGCAAACCAAGGAATAAATCCTGTTTTATTGAGGTAGTCGGACATGACGATGACCCCGCCGACCCAGATCAAGGTATCCCAGGCTTTTTGTTCAGTGAGGATATCTTTCCAGGTCAAAACGCGAGTTACGAGCAAGATACAAAGACCCATAAAAGCGATGAGCGTCGTTATCAAGTCCGGTGATCGATGTTGTCGACCAAAGGCCGAGCAGCATGATGAAAACGAAGAGCATGATTTTTTCACTGCGAGAAATAGGACCCATTTCTTCAAGCGCTTTATTGGCGATGATTTTCGCTTCAGGAGTTTTCTTGATTTCTGGCGGATAGACTTTATAGAGGACATAAGGAATCGCCAAGATAGCAAAAATACCTGGGACAGATGCGGCGACGAACCAACCGATCCAAGTGATATCGATATCAAATACTTTTTTTGCCATGCCTACAGCAATCGGATTGCCGACCATAGCTGTGAGGAATAAGGCGGAAACAACTAGATCCAGATGGAAGGTACAGGCCATGAGGTAAGCCCCGATTTTTCTGGAGGTGGTTCCCGGATGGGAGTCAAAGGCTTGCGCCAAACTTTGGACGATTGGGAAGACGAGTCCGCCAGCACGTGCCGAGTTGGACGGAATTGCAGGTCCGATGATCATATCACTGAGGGCAAGCGAATAAACGAGCTTCAAGCTGCTGTTACCGAAGGCGCGCATAGCCAGATAGGCGATACGTCGGCCAAGCCCTGTGATGATGAAGGCTCTGGCCAAGATAAAAGCAGAAACGATGAGCCAAACGGTGCCGCCACTGAATGCGGTCAGAACCTGAGCGAACTTCATCGTGCCAGTCAAGGCGCAAAGCGTCAAGGCAATCAAGGTGATGGTGCCAAGTTCGATTGGCTGCAAGATGAAACCGACAACTGTGCCGATGAAAATAGCAAATAGATGCCAGGCTTCAGGTTTTAAACCTTCTGGTACCGGGATAAGCCAAAGGATGACAACGACGGCAATGGTGATGATTGCCCCAACCAGCTTACTTTGCTGAGCGGATTTCTTCATTATGTAACACTCCTATCATAGAATTTTAAAAGTTGAGAAAATTCCATGTATAAATTTTGTTAATTAAATAATATAAAAATGTTGCTTTGATGTAAAATTAAAAAAAATGATTGTTGATGATTCGATAAACCAATAATGAAATTTTTCACAAGGCAGGTGGACTTATCAAGGGGAATGATCAAGCTGTTTTATTGCTAATATAATAATGATACAAAAATTTGGGCAATCCGTAAATTCTTAAAATAAAACAGAATGTTTTGGCAGATCATGCGGCCCGCGGCTTTTTTGTGAGGGGCAAATTACTTTCTTCAAGCAAGATTTCTCGGCAAAGATTGGCAATAAAACATGGTTAATTTTGTAAAATGGAAATAGGTTATTATTGTATAATTGGATATTATCGATTTTTTCTATAGCTCATGATTGGTAATTCGTATTTTTTTTATAATTCAGAAATCACTATAATAGATAACAGATGATCCAATTGATTAAAGGAGGATTTTAGCATGCAGGAAAATGCAAATAAAGTTCTTATTCAGTCGGGAACGGCCGGATTTGACGAAAAAAATGATATTTTGGTTACCGTTGCACCGGGCCAAGCAGGACAGGGAATAACGGTGAAACTCGTGTCACCGGTTAAGTTTCAATACGGAAAACAGATGGAAAAAGTGATTCGCGAAACGGTGCAGGGAGCTGGATTCAGTGATGTGACCGTAGACGCTATAGATAAAAGCGCATGGGATTATACGATTAAAGCCAGAGTATTAGGGGCATTGGAAAGGGGCATGAAAAAATGATCGATCCAAAGACGAAATTACGCCGCACGATGATGTTTGTGCCGGGCAACAATCCAAAAATGATCAATAGTGCCGATACATATGGCGCTGACAGTTTGATGTTTGATATCGAAGACTCGATTGCTGTTACGGAAAAAGACACAGCGCGCCTCTTGGTTGCAGAAGCGCTGAAATCGATAAAATTCAAATCGGAAACGGTTGTCCGCATCAATCATCCGACACAGACGCCATTTGGTATGGATGACCTCAAGGTCATTTTGCCAGCGAAACCGGATTTGATTCGTTTACCAAAACTTGAATGTATAGAAGAGCTCAATTTGGTTACAGCAGAAATTGAACGTGTAGAAAAAGAAAATGGCTGGGAAGAAGGCACTATCCGCATCATCGCAGCGATTGAAAGCGTAAAAGGCCTTTATAATGTGCGTGAAATGTGCAAGCATCCTCGTATGGTCGCTATTGCTCTTGGCGCGGAAGACTTCATTGCCAATATCAAAACCAATCGGACAAAAACCGGAATTGAGCTCTATTTTGCCCGCTCGGAAATTCTTATGGCCGCTCGTGATGCGGAAATTCAGTGCCTTGATACGGTATTTTCGGATGTCAAAGATATGGCAGGCTTTGAGCATGAAGTATCCAACAGCCGCGATATGGGATTTGATGGCAAATCAGTCATTCATCCAAAACAGATCACCGAAGTGCATCGCCTCTATACGCCGACTGATATCCAAATCAAAAAAGCGTTGAAAGTTTTAGATGCTTATGAAGACGCACAGAAAAACCATAAAGGCGTACTTGCTGTTGACGGAAAAATGATCGATGGACCGATCGTCGTTCGGGCACAGCGTGTCGTAGATCAAGCGATAGCTGCTGGTGTAAATGTAGAAGAAAAGAGGGAACAGGCATGAAAAATGCAGTTGGACGTGAGATTCCCGAAAAAATCGCGGGACTTGAAAATATAAAACTTTATCAAGGCGAATTTGCTTATCAACCAGAAGGCAATTGCCGTGGCAAAAAAATCCGTGTCGGAAAACCTGGCGCCGATAAAGTTCTCGCATCAATCGATGAAGCAATCGAAAAAACAGGTCTTAAAGATGGACAGACCATATCGTTTCACCATCATTTGAGAAATGGTGATTATCTCTTAAAGATGGTCATGGAAAAAATTGCTGCAAAAGGCATTAAAGATATTACGGTTGCTTCGAGCTCATTAAGTCCTTGCCATGATTTTTTGGTGGATTATATAGAAGATGGCACAGTCACAGCACTGGAAACGAGCGGCCTTCGCGGTGCACTTGGCAAGTATTTGACTAAAAATCCGGGAAAACTTAAAAAACCAGTCATCATTCGTTCGCATGGTGGACGTGCTAGAGCAATCGAAGCTGGTGAACTCAAGATTGATGTTGCTTTTATGGGGGCACCGACTTGTGACCATCTTGGCAATGCTACGGGCAAACAAGGAAAATCAGCGTTTGGTTCGATGGGATATGCCATGATTGATGCAGCTTGTGCAGACCAGGTTGTCATGATTACCGATAACTTGATCGATGGTTTTGTTTATCCATACAGCATTCCGCAGACACAGGTCGACTATGTGGTCGCAGTCGAAGAAATCGGCGATCCAGAAGGCATTGCTTCCGGTGCGATTCGTTTGACGAAAAGCCCTACGCAGCTTTTAATGGCGGAATATGCGGCAGAAGTCATGGAAAAAACAGGATACCTCAAGCAAGGTTTTTCCATGCAGCTTGGCAGCGGTGGCGCATCTCTGGCAGCGGCGAAATTCATTCGTGAAAAAATGGAAGCCAAAGATATCAAGGGTAGCTTTGGTATCGGTGGAGCTACGGGGATTTTCACAGAAATGCTCAAAGATGATTTATTTGAAGTTTGCTATGATGCACAGACTTTTGATACGACGGCTATCGAGTCCATCAAAGAAAACCCGCGTCATCTTGAAGTATCCGCTTCTTTTTATGCCAATCCTTGGAATGCAAGCCCGATTGTAAATGCACTTGATGTGGTCATTTTGAGTGCCACTGAAGTCGATGTAGACTTCAACGTCAACGTCATCACGGATTCGAATGGAACCTTGATGGGAGCTTCTGGCGGACATAGCGATACGGCAGCCGGAGCGAAGCTTTCCATCATCGTTGTGCCTCTTATCCGCGGACGCTTGCCGATGATCCGCGACCATGTGCAAAATGTCGTAACGCCGGGTGAAAGCATCGACGTCATCATTACAGACCGCGGCATTGCGATTAATCCAAAACGTCAGGACTTGATTGCAAAATTGAAGGATAGCAAACTTCCAATCAAGACGATCCAGGAACTTCAGGAGATGGCCTATGAATTCGTTGGTAAACCGGAAGAAATTCCAGTAAGCCAGGAAGACAAAGATATTATTGCGGTTGTTGAATATCGTGATGGTACGATTATCGACTTGATTCGGAAACCACTTATTTAAATAAACGAATCCACATTAATGAAATGCCTGATGAAGAAGTCTCACTGCAGAAGACTTCTCTTGTCGGGCATTTATTTTCTTGTTGTAAAAGAGGATATTCAGTGATAGATGGCTAAGTCTTTAAGTAGAAAAAGAGGCTGAAGTCAGGGCTGGTGAAACAGCTTTGGGGGATCTTGTATATTTATCTAGGAGGAATATTGCATGCAGTTTAAAAATGTAAGGACAAAATTTCTTGTGATCTTATTGCCGTTATTTATTCTGAGCTTTTTTGTTTTATCCGGAATCAGTTATTATTTAGCGAATGCGGCTTTACTTAATGATGCACATAAAATAGCCAGCGGGCTGGGCAATGAAATTGCCGCGGATATTCGGACGGAAATTCTTGAGCCGACGATACGGCTGGATGATTTGGCGAAAAATCCAGGATTGCAGCAAGGTGACGCTGCTTCTAAAGCGGCAATTTTATCCACGCCGTTGGTTCCAGGCAGCAACGTTGCACAGTACTTTTATTCGGATTTAACTGGAAAGGCACTTCGTAATGACGGAAAGGTTCTTGATCGTGGGGATCGAGAATATATAAAGATTCCACAGCAAACGAAAAAACCTTATATTGCAAAGCCTTTTATGGGCGAATCAACGGGAAAACTCATGACGATGATGACGCGTCCGGTTTTTGTCAATAACCAACTTACCGGTTTCGTCCTGGCCTCGATCAATTTGGACAGTTTATCAAAATTAGTCGAAAATGTGTCTTTCTTTAAGACGGGTTACGCTTATCTGGCGGATAGCTCGGGTCTGGTTATCGGGTATAGCCGCAAACCGGAGCTTGTCGGCAAGATGGATTTGTCGCAAAAGAAAGTCGAGGGCGTGGGCGAACTTGATGATCGCTTGGTTCAGGCTTTTAAGTCAGCGATGGAAAGCAATACACAGACAGCGGCGGATTATCGTTCGACCGATGGTGTCGAAAATATCGCCATCATAACGCCGATTGAACTCGATGGCAGGACGTGGGCTGTCATTGCAGCAGCGCCGCAATCTGAAGTCGAAGCAGAATCGGCGGTATTGTTCAAAATCATGATGGGGATATCGTTGTTGGCTGTAATTTTGGCGATTTTTGTCATCTTTATTTTTGCCAAGAAGGTCACGACGCCGATTATAGCGATTCGCGACGAATGCGATGTGCTCAATTCAGGTGATTTAAGACAAAATGATATTGTCGTTGAAGCTCAAGATGAGATTGGTCAGCTGGCGAAGGGTTTTGATTCGATGCGGCAGACTTTGCGCAACTTGATTCGTAAGGTTCAAGATCAAACAGAACAAGTTGCAGCCGCCGGCGAAGAACTCACGGCTAGTGCCGAGCAATCCGCGCAGGCGTCAAACCAGGTTGCGATTTCGATTACGAACATCGCTGAAGGCGTAGAGCGTCAGTCGCAAGCGGCAACACAAATCCGCATGATTTCGGAGAAGATAAATAACCATGCGCAGAATTTGACGGAAAAAACGCAGGGAATCGCCAAAGATGCTAAGGCAACGACGGATCAGGTCGGCAGTGGACGGGCGTCGATAGCCAAAGTGGTCAGCCAGATGGAACAGATTACTTTGGGCACACAAACCATAGAAACTTCGATAGGTCAGCTGGCAAAAGGTTCCGATGAGATCGGCCATATTGTCGAGCTCATCTCAAATATTGCCGGGCAGACCAACTTACTGGCGCTCAATGCAGCCATAGAAGCCGCCAGGGCAGGTGAAGCCGGCCGAGGCTTTGCTGTAGTTGCCGAGGAAGTTCGCAAGCTGGCAGAAGAGTCGGAGAGCTCTTCGAAACAGATTGCTGACTTGGTACAGAAGAATCATGAGGGCATGAAAAATGCGGTTGAAGCAAGCCAAAAGGGATCGGAAAATGTTCGTTTGGGAATCGATACGGTCAAATCGGCTGATGAAGTGTTCAAGGCAATCGTCACGGCCATTGAAAAGTTATCGAATGAAATCATCAGTGTATCGAGTGCCATCCATGATATGTCCAAGGATAATGCTTCGATGATGCTCTCGATTCGAGACATTGAACAGATCAGCAATAAAAATGCCGATGACTCGCAATCGGTATCGGCAGCGACCGAAGAACAATCGGCTTCAATGGAAGAAATCGCCACTGCCAGCCAGAATCTGGCGAAATTGGCAGCAGATCTCCAAACGGAAGTCAGTCGCTTTAAAGTCTGATGTTGCCGACGTTCGAGTTCGAAAAATAAAATAGGGTAAAAGACCCATCCCGCACAGGTAAGCAATTCAAAAGCTTTGCCTGTGCGGGATTTTGTTTTCGTTAGACCCTTTTGTTTTAGTAATAAAATTAAATTGTTGAAATAAATAGAAACATAGGGACGATATTCCCGATTTTAAAAATGAGGAGAAATATGGCAGGAGATACTCAGCAGTTACGGGAATACAGGGTAATAGGTAAGAATAGATTGGAGTTTAGGGAGGAATGTAAGAAGTGAATTGGTTAAATGATTTGAAAGTATCACAGAAATTGGGCCTGCTGATTGCGGTTTTTTTGGCCGCTTTGGTTTGTGTAGGCGGGACGGGGTATTATTTCCTCAGCAAAACCAATGCATCCATGGAAAAGATGTACAAGGAAAACTTACAGGCAATCGAACTGATCCGGGACAATGGGGCACAGGCTTATAGAATCGAAGCAGATACATATGCACTGATGATCACACAGGATGCCGGGGAAAACAAGAATCTTTCAGAAGATATCAGCACCAGGGCTAAGCTGTTTGATGAGAACCTGACGAAATTTGAACAGATTCCGGTCGGTGATGCAGCGCTGGCAAAGAGCAAAGCGATTCGTGAAGAGTTAGCGAAGTACAGGGCAGTTCGCGTAAATGTAATCGCCTTAGCTACGCAGAATAAGAATGCAGAGGCGTATGCTCTTTACAACCAACAAGGAAAAACGCTTGCTGAGAAATTTACAGCAGATCTTCGGGATTTAAGCGATGATATGAACAAGTCGGCGGCAATGCTTAGCGAAGAAAATCATAAAGGTTTTGTTTTTGCCAATATGGTCTTTATTGTAATCATTTTTATCGGCTTACTACTGGGCGCACTGCTGGGCTGGCTTATCACTGCGCGCATAAAAAAGCGCTTGATCGACGTTGTGCATTTTGTTGAAACTCTTGCAAAAGGGGATTTTTCGCAGGCGGTTTCAGCACAAAGCTTACGTGATAAAAGCGAATTCGGGACTCTTTCTAACGCATGCGAAAAGATGCGTGGAACTCTTAACGGCTTGATCGTTCAATTGGCCAATACTTCGGAACAATTGGCTGCGTCGTCAGAGGAACTTACCGCCAATGCAGAGCAATCTGCTCAGGCCTCAACGCAGGTCGCAGACGCTGTAAGCGAAGTTGCAAATGGTGCCGAAAAGCAGCTGCATTTGGCTGACAATGCGAGCACAGAGGTCAAACAGATTTCAAATGCCATTGGACAGGTCGCCGGTAATACGGAAAATGTAGCGGCTTCCGCTGAAAAAACAGCGCAGACGGCAAATGATGGCGAGGCTGCGATCAAACAGGCAGTAAACCAAATGAGCATCATTGAACAAAAAACGAATAACACCTCCGTTGTAATCGGGGAGCTAGAAGAAAAGTCCAAGCAAATCGGTCAGATCGTCGATGTGATTTCCAACATTTCGGGACAGACGAATCTGCTTGCCTTAAATGCGGCAATCGAAGCGGCAAGGGCTGGTGAAGCTGGCAGAGGCTTTGCGGTTGTAGCAGAAGAAGTGCGCAAATTAGCAGAGCAGTCGCAAAATGCTGCCAAGGAAATAACGGATTTGATCGGTGACGTTCAGGCCAAGACCAACAGTGCGGTAACTTTTATGAATGACGGTAAAAAAGAAGTCGATAACGGAACGCAGGTTGTCTCGACGGCAGGACAAAGCTTTGAAGCAATCCTTACCATGGTTCGGGCAATGACGGACCAGATTCACGAGATATCCGGTGCAATCGAAGAGGTTACGAGCGGCACGCACAATGTCGTCAATGCGGTAGAAGCAATCGATAAGGAAAGTCAAAAGACTTCACAGCAGACGCAAAATATATCGGCGGCAACGGAAGAACAATCGGCTTCGGTCGAAGAAATCTCGTCGGCAAGCCAGCACTTAGCCAATATGGCAGAAGAGCTGCAGCAGGCGATAAGAAAATTCAAGGTCTGAAGTTGAGGCCGTAAAACAAAAAAAGAGTTGATGTAAAAGTCGGGGATTCCGCTTTTACATCAACTTTTTTTTGTTGGCTCTATTGATTTTTTAACCGGCTGTTTTATTGCCAGCCAGTTTGTTCAATTGATTGAGCTCGTTCGGTGCTCCGAGCAAAATGAGGACATCATCGATGAACAGTCTTTCTTCCGCCTGGGGATTTACCAGCAAATGTTCGTTTCGCTGGATGGCGATGACGATGGCGTTATATTCAGTGCGAATACCGCTGTCCATAAGGCTTTTGCCAATTAAAGCAGATTTTTTCTGCAGGGCGATCTGGGCCATGTCGAGATGGAGTTCTTGGTTGTAGAAGACATTTTCCATCAGGTCCATGATCAGTGGCTTTGTCATCGCATTGACCATATGGCGGCCGCCCATGACTGCCGGAGAAACGACAGAGGTGGCACCGGCTCGGCGCATTTTTTCCTCGGCTTCAGGACGGTCAGCTCTGGCGACGATAAAGATGTCAGGGCGAATCGTTCTGGCAGTCAGTGTGATATAGACGTTGTTGGCATCGCCGGAAAGTGCGGCGATGACCCCTTTGGCTCGGCGAAGCCCCGCGGCGAGCAAGACTTCATCCATTGTTGCATCGCCGCGGATGACGAGGAAATTTTCATCTTCCCAGTGCTTGCATATTTCCGGGTCATTATCAATGATGACGAAAGACTCGTTTTCCTGCTGCAAGCGCAAGATGGCATTGGAGCCAACTTTTCCGGCACCGCAGATGATGATATGTTGGTTGAGATTTTCTATTCTTTTTCGCATTTCGCGCCTCCCTAAGACATCTTGTAAGCGTCCCTCTACAATCAAACTGACCGCTAACGTCAGGGTGTAGAAAAGGAGGCCAACCCCAATGATGATCAAAAAAATCGTAAACCAACGTCCGGCCGGAGTCTTCGGGGTGATGTCGCCGTAGCCTACCGTTGAGACCGTTGTGATTACGAGGTAGATCGCATCCGTCAAGGACAGTCCCTCAAGTGTCATATAGCCGATGACGCCGATGATGATCGGACAGCTTAGAAGCATGAAAGCCAATTTCATATGATGCAGTACCATGTTTAGTATCCACCCTTATAGAAGGCATGTTATTTGCCTGGTTTGATAAAATTGCTCAATGTTTATAGTAGTATAGATATAGGCCTTTGTCCAGCCCTGTATATGCGGGAAACAAAAGGAAAAATGATGAAAAAGGGACGTTTATATACACGGGACGCCTTGGTTATGCTATAATGTTGAAATGGGCATTCCCAAATATTGTAATGTACATAAGGGCCAGGAGGTTTTGTTTTTGCAAAACCGATTCATAAAACAGATTAATAGGGGGATTTTTTTTGAGTAAAAAAATAACAATCGAGCATCCTGATTTTATCCAGCATAAACTGGCAGTTGAATTCAAGGCGCTTAAGATGGCTATTTTATATGATGGTGACGTAGTTAAATTAAATCGTCGTGGAAAATTCAAGGTGATTGATGATAAGGGGCAGGAACGAGAAGGCGATATGAGCTCCAATCTTTTCAAGCCGGTAAGCCTTCGTATCGATGGCGGTGAAAAAATACAGATCTCCGAAGACTTGCCAAAAGTTTTATACGTATTCATGGCCTTGAATCTTTTGTTGATCAGCGGTGGGGCGATTGGCGGTGCCTTGATGGGAATAAATCTTGCGTTTGATCGAACTATTTTTTTGTCGGATAAACCAGTGGTGCTCAAAGGTGTTTTTTGCCTCATACTGACATTTTTGTCGTTTTATCTTTTGGCACAAATGCAGAGTGCCTTTCATTAAATATCAAAAATACGAAGGCGTTTTTCATAAAATAAGATAGCGGCAGCACCTTGGAAATAAGGCGCTGCCGCTATCTTGTTTTATTGAAACAATCTGATTTTTTACAGCAGCGGGTTCTCTTTGTGAAATGTTTAGAGAATGAGTATCGTTAATAAAGGATAATTTCTATGGTTTGAGTTGTGATTTTTTCCAGATGGGCTTATAATGATAGGAAATTATAATATCAAGCCTTTAGACCTAGGAAAAGTAAAAAGGATATAAAGATTATCAAGGAGGACTACATATGATACAATTGCGCAATATTAAAACGGTTTGGAAAATCACGATACTTATCTTATTCATGGCGGCTTTTTTGGCGTTGGTCGGCTATGTGGGACATTATGCTTCAAACACTTTGGCGGGAAAAATGGACGATATGTACAAAAACCGTTTACTGCCGATCCAATGGCTCAATGACAGCCGAGTGGAGAGCCGCAGGAATGAATCGTTGACGTTTGCTTTATTCATGGCGAAGGATCAGGCGGAGCAGCAACGGATCAATAAAGAAATCGAAGATCATAAAAAGCTGTACAGCAGTTATTTGGACAAATATAAGCAGTCGGAATTATCTGAGGTTGAAAAACAAAACCTGGAAAAAATAGCAACGGAAACACAGGTTTATCGCACGGCTTGGCAAAAATCAATTGACTTAGCAATGGCCGGTAAATCGGAAGAGGGTCATGCTTATTTTTACAAAGAGGCATTTCCTCATTTAGAGGCCATCAATAAATTGCTCGATGAGATGGTCGCGTACAACGATAAGATGGCAGAAGATGAAAAGCATAAGAGTGAAGAAATCGCCTTGTATAACGACCGCATCAGTATGGGAATAACCGGACTGGCGGTTTTGCTTTCAGCGCTTCTTGGCTGGGTCATTACGAGGCTTTTGGTCGTACCATTGAAGGGTTTGCTTGGAGAAGTGCATAAGCTTGCCGGCGGTGATCTCAAGAATCGTGCAGTGCATTCGGTTTATTATGAAGATGAAGTCGGGCAACTGACTAAGGAATTTGATGCAATGGCAAATCATTTGCACCGGTTGGTCAAAAATATTTCAGAGGCTACTACCCAGTTAGCTGAATCTTCCTCATCTCTTAATATGGGAGCGGAAGAGGCCGCTAAAGTCACGGAACAAATCACGGGTTCGGTGGAAAACGTAGCCCAGGGGGCAGAACATCAATCACAGCTCATCGACAAAACGATGCTGGGCGTTCAGCAAATGGCCGCAGCGATCGACCAGGTCGGGAACAATTCAATGGCGGTAGCACAATCTGTGGCAAAAACCGTCGAAGCGGCGACAGCCGGTGAAAAATCAGCAGATTCTGTGAAAAAACAGATGGACACGATTGAAAGCACCGTGGAATCATCGGCAGCTGCGGTTAAAAAACTCGGCGATCGTTCCCAGGAAATCGGGCAAATCATTGATACGATATCGGGGATTGCCGGGCAAACGAATCTATTGGCATTGAATGCAGCGATTGAAGCTGCCAGAGCCGGTGAAAATGGAAAGGGCTTTGCCGTTGTCGCCGAAGAGGTGCGCAAGCTGGCGGAGCAATCTAAAGATGCTGCAGCGCAAATCGGCGCTATGATCAGTGAAATCCAGCAGGAGACGGGCAAGGCTGTGCTTGCAATGAATAAAGGCAGCGAAGAGGTCAAACTGGGAGCTGACGTTGTGGAAGGCGCGGGCAGAAACTTCAAGGATATCAACTCGCTGGTCAATGCTGTTTCGATGCAGACAACGGAAATATCTGCGGCTATCCAAGAGATGATGGCTAATAGTCAAGAAATTGAGCACGCAGTAAAAGAGATCGATCAAGTCGGTAAGCAGGCTGTGGGCAAAACCCAGACGGTTTCAGCGGCAACTGAAGAGCATGCCGCGTCCATTGAAGAAATTTTGGCGGCAAGTGAAAACTTGGCTGATACAGCAAAATCCTTGCGAAGTGCAGTGGAATTCTTCAAGGTTTGAAAAAGATGAGACTCATGGAAAATTGGGGCAAATAAAAACCCTTTTAGGGCGGAGTTGAAAAAAGAGAGCCGGACCTTTTATTTGAGGTCTAGCTCTCTTTTTTCATTCAACTGGTTTTGGGGCGGATGATGGAAACAATAGGTTTTCAATATCCGCTTTTAAAATGGTCACAGCCGTCGATATATCATTTTTCTCAAGGTAGTCAACGAACGCGAGATGCAAGTCCATCGTAACGGTGTGCTTTTTCTGGACAAAATAGATTGTCTGGATGTTGAGCGCATCTTCAAGCAGCTTATAAGCATAGTGATTGCCGTAGAGAGAGAAAAGCTTTAGATGAAATTGGCAGTTGTAATGCCAATGCGTGACGAAATCATCTTCAGGCGAGTTGGTGTAAGCTGCACATGCTGCCCGTAGTTCTGTGATCCAAGCTTTATCGATGAATACACAGTAGCTTTCCAAAAAGGATGATTCAAGGGCCGACCGGAATTTGACGATTTCCAGCAGTTGCTGCTGGCTTGGTTCCAAAATCTTATAACCCTGCCGTGGGATGCTGGAAAGAAGTTGTGTTCCGGTCAATTGTGTAAGTGCTTCTCGAATTGGTGCGCGGCTGACATCATATTTTTCCATTAAAAATTTTTCTGTCAAGATCGTAGATGATGGGTAAAGGCCGTTAATGATATCAGAAAACAGAGCATCATATACTTGGTCTTTCAATGTATTGCTTTTTTTTTCCATGGGAAAATCTCCTCGTGTTATTGTCTAACCTATAACTATAGCGAAAAAAAACCTTGCAGTCAATACAAAAAAATAGGCACGGGGAGTCTGGACACAATAAAGGTCTGGTCATATCAGAAAGAAGAAGAATATTGAGAAATTTGCTGAGAAATTGTAATTATTTTGTGATAACAACACAAAATTTCAATAATACTGTATACAACTGTTCAGAATTATTGCGAGCCTTGATGAAACGTGATATGATTAGAACTGTAATAAATCATGATTTATAAATAAGGAAGGAGGAAAAAATCTTTATTTGTTTATTATTTAGTGTATAATAGTAATCATATCACTAAGGCGAAGGAGACTGGAAAATGATTGATAATAAAATTACAATTAAAGACGATGCCGTAGTCGATATCCAGCGTGGAGCGATTGGACACCGTGCAGCTTGGACGGGGCTTACTTATAGCAAGGCAAAGGCAGCCGGACAGGCCGAATTGGCGGAGGGATTCATTCGTGAAGCGATTGTGGAAACTGGTAGAATCCAGGGATTAGAAATAAAAAAACAGTGTGCAGACCCGCAGAGCGTAAGCTCTTTTGCGGACACATTTTTGACACCTAATGTTGTAAAAACGTTTGAGGTGGAGTTTAAAGTCAAGACGGAAGATCGCATGGACATGGCGTTTCACCACTGTCCGTTGCTCAAATCCTGGCAGGATTTAGGGTTTGATGATGCAACTTGCGAGAAATTGTGTGACATGGCAATGGATGGCGATCGTAATATTGCCAAGGCTATGGGCTTTGAATTTCATTTGGGCGATACGATAGCTGAGGGCTATAAAACCTGCGAGATATCATTTTTTAAAGCAGGCAAATGATAGTTGTAGTTTCAAAAAGGAGAAAGTTTTATGGAAAAGAAGCAATATGAAAATTATATCAAAATATTAAAGGGCGAATTGATTCCCGCTATGGGGTGTACGGAGCCGATTGCGATTGCTTTTGCGGCGGCGAAAGCTCGGGAAGTGCTCGGGCAGATGCCTGACAAAATGGTGGTTCGCTGCAGCGGCAACATCATAAAGAACGTAAAAGGTGTCGTTGTGCCAAATTCCGGTGGGCAAAAAGGGGTTGAGGCGGCTGCCGTGCTAGGCGTTGTTGCCGGTAAGCCCGATCTTGAACTCCAGGTCATCAGTGAAGTGCAGGCAGCTGATATTGAGAAAGCGAAAGCTTTGTGTGAAAAAGGCATTTGTCGCTGCGAACTTGAAGCTGATCGTGATAATCTTTTTATTCGGGCGGAGCTTAGCTATAAAGAAGAGCAAGCGGTTGTAGAGATTCGAACCAAGCATAATCATATTGCGCGTATTGAAAAAAATGGAGAACTCCTCTTTGAACAGGCAGATATCGAGAAAAAAGAAACCGGGGATAAAACGCAGTTGAACCTCAAGGATATTTTGACTTTTGCCAACGAAGTCGATTTGGCCGATGTCAGTGAAATCATTGGCAGGCAGATTGCCTATAACTCGGCAATCGCTGAGGAAGGCTTGAAGAACAAATGGAGCGTGCAGGTAGGTCAAACTTTGATGGATAGTGAGACTGTTTCGGTTCGCGACAGGGCCCGGGCGACAGCTGCGGCTGGATCCGATGCAAGGATGAATGGCTGCGCATTGCCGGTTGTGATCAATTCAGGCAGCGGCAATCAAGGAATCACTTGCACGATGCCGGTTGTTGTTTATGCCGAAGAACTCAAAGCCGATCAAGAGCTTTTGTATCGGGCTTTGGTTTTGACCAATCTGGTTTCGTTGCATCAAAAGCGCTATATTGGGAACCTTTCGGCTTATTGCGGAGCTGTTTCTGCCGGGGCGGCAGCTGCTTGCGGCATTGCCTACCTGCATGGCGGAGATTATGACATCATTGGCAAGACGTTGATCAATACGCTCGGCAATGTCGGTGGGATTGTTTGCGATGGTGCGAAAGCTTCCTGTGCGGCGAAGATTTCGACGGCAGTAGATGCTGGGATCATGGGCTATGAAATGGCAAAACGGGATTTGGTATTTCCTTTTGGTGAAGGCCTTGTTGAAAAAGATTATGAAACGACCATTCAAAATATTGGCAGAGTCGGCAGAGATGGCATGAAATTCACCGATGTAGAAGTGCTCAATATCATGATTGGAAAATAAAATTGTTGGGCTGTGTTTTCGTTCATACGGGCGGTTGCTTTGCAAGTTTTTGCTGACTGTTGTGCGTGTCAAGTGAATAAAAGGTCTTCGATGATGAAGCCGCTGGGATTCCGTTTGCGTTATGGAGGAGCGAAATCTTGGCGGCTGTTTTTAAACACAAAAGAAAGAAAATTCGAAAAATAAAAAACACGGTAAGAAAATGAGGGGTGTTGAATATGGGCGATGGATCGATTCGACTGAAAAAAGTCGTGCTTTTAGCGGGAGCTTTATGTGCATACTGGATTGGTTCTGGTTTTGCGACCGGGCAAGAAGTATTGCAGTTTTTTACAACCAGTGGAGCGAATGGCATTATTGCAGCGTTGATCTTTTTGGTCTTGATGAGTGTCTTGAGCTATATTTTATATGGCGTTGGACAGAAAAAGAAGTTTGCGAATCCATATGATGTTTTTTCGTATTATTGTGGAGATTTTTTAGGGTCGATCTATGTTTGGTACAATGTTTTGCTCGTATATGGGATCTTTGTGGTCATGCTGGCGGGCGGCGGAGCTACTATTACCCAGTATTATGGAGTTCCTACTTATTTAGGCACCGGGGCGATTGCATTGCTGGCCTTGGGGACCACGTTGCTAGGCGTAGAGAAGCTTATTGAAATCATAGGTGTCATTGGTCCAATCAAGATCGTGTTTGTTGCCATCGTGGGAGCGGCGGGGATTGTTACACTGCTCGGTGAACCGAAACTTTTAAGTGAAGCCAGTGCGGCTATGCCGGCGCTTGGATTTCAGGCAGCTTCGTCGAACTGGGCCTGGTCGGGTGCTTTGTATGCGTTTTTGGCACTCATGGTCAGCATTCCGTTTCAGGTCGATTGCGGGGCTTCAGCCAACAGTGTCAAAGAGGCACGAGTTGCTGCGTTGACGGGGACGGTAGCATTTACGGTGGCGATTATTTCTTTGGTTATAGGAGAACTTGTCTATTATAAACTGATTGCGGGGCAACAGGTGCCGACGTTGGCGATTGCAAACCACATATCGCCGGTTTTGGGCTTGGTGTTTTCTGTATTGATTGTCGTTTCTATATATTCGGCGGTTGCTTCGTTCCTTTTGATGACGGTACGTAAATTTGCACCGGATAAGACACTTAAATTCAAGATCATAGCTACTGTGCTTACAATAATAGGGATGTTCTTTGGCGGAATCATTCCTTTTGATAAGCTGGTGAATATTTTGTATCCGATTGCGGGATATTCGGCAATTGTCTTTGCCTGTTTCATGATATATAAAGAGTGCAAAGGTGATCCTGCAGATAAATAATCGGTGAACTTTTATGGACAGAGGAGCTTCCCTGGGGGAAACTCCTCTGTTTTTATGTCCTGCTGTTTTTTGTCAGCTTGATTAAAAGGGTCCTAATCGCTATAATTGATTTAATTAAGGGTCTGGCTCAGTGCTTTTGTGAGCAGCTGTATTTTATGAAATGAGGGATTTTGATGGCAGGAAAACGAAAGTTGGGGCTGCGTGATATGATACGGATTGGTGTTTTGGCGGCGGTATGCGTGGTCGCGACATCGATAAAAATTCCATTGCCGACAGGTGGCATGGTGCATTTGGGCACGGCAGCAGTGTTTTTGATGGGCTGTTTGTTTGGCGGGGTCTATGCTGGTTGGGCGGCGGCGATCGGATCGGCGTTTTTTGATTTGCTTTTGGGATTTTCGCCTTATACGATTTGGTCATTTTTCATCAAAGGGGCTGCGGGCTTTGTCACGGGTTTTGTCGCAAGCGGGCTTTGGCCGGAAAGCGAGACGGGTGGGCGTTGGTTCAGCCGGGCCTTGCTGGCGATGATCTTGGGGGCTGCTTGTAATTTGGTTGGGTATGTTTTTGCCTGGTGGGCTGTGATTGGGAGCTTCGCTGTGGCGATCAGCAACAGTCCCAGTTCGCTTTTGACGTCGGGGATTGGCCTGGTCCTGGCACTTTTGGCATTGCCAAAACTGAGAAAAATTGTTAGGAAGCAGTAATGTTGAAAAAAACGAAATCCGCAAGGATGATTCGTTCTTTTTTTATAGGGAAAAGCAGACCGCTTCCTTGAGGAAAACAGAGCGTCACAGACTTAACTTTTTTGTCGATTTTACGATATAAGTAAGTGTGATGAAACATTGCAGCTCATCGGACGCAATTTAGAGGAAAGAAGGGACTTTATGTCAATAAATTCTATTAAAGATACTGCTTCAAGTTGGACAAGTCTTGCAAACCAGAGTATTACGGCGAAAAATTCGTCGGTGACCGGATCTTCTGGCGATAGCACAGCAGAGGCATTTTCTCAGGCGGTGGACCAGCTTAAATCAGGAGCTCCGGCAATTGCTGCTTCGAGCAGCAGCAATTCGAAAAACAGTGATACGTCATCGGGCGGAGGCAGCGGAGATAGCAGTTCACAAGATACAACGACGATTACGAGAACCGATCCAGATGGCTCTACCGTAATTATTGTTATGCAAGGGGACACGGTGATTTCAGAACGCAAGGTCAGTGCAGAAGGAAATTCGGCGGATAAAAATCCGAAGGTTGCGGCAATGAATTCGAAACTTGATCAATTCAATGCAACCGCACAGGCTCCGGCGGGAATCTTGTTTAGCGCAGATACCTAAATGCTGTTTTGCCTGTGATGTGGAGAGGAGGCGAGAATATGGTCAATGCAGTGGACTCCTTGTGGTCTTCAACTACAGGAAGTCAAGCAGCAGCAAAGAAGAAGAGTGCAACGCAGCTTTCTTTTTCCAAGGTGCTCAATGATATGAAGATGGGAAAAATCGATACAAGTGACATTCCGGCAGACCAGCAAACGTTATCTGTTGTCACGCGGACGATGAGCGATGGCTCGACTGTAGTGTTGGTAATGGTTGGAGACAAGATTGTTTCAGAACGTAAATTCGGCGGTAGTGCTAAGCCGCAAAAAGATCCGACTCTTGTGGACACGCACACACAGATTATTGGTAAATTGGACCCCAAAAACAACGACGGCAGCGACAATCTTGCTGCGGACGGAACTTCCGCGGATAATGGCGGCCTTTCGAGCTTGGGCGGATCGGATTTATTTGTCAACATACGCTGATGCTGTTGGCAGATTACGTAAGGATGCGTGAATAAAAAATGGATTTTTTCAGTAAATAGCCGTGTTGCTTGTAGGCAGCAACGGCTATTTTTAATGCTCTTTTATTTGGGTAATCCATCCTTATTTATTTAATTATTATGATAATTTTACGATATAATGATGTAGCATAAAATATATTGCTAATGCTTTGAGTGAAAGGAGGAAGCGAGATGTCGACTACGGTAACGAACACAAATGCGGCGGATCTTTGGGCATCTATTCTGGCGGCGATGCAGGGGACGAATAGTTTGACGACGGCCAATACGGCTCCGGTGGATTCTTCTTTCGCCGATGAGCTGGCAGCGCTTTTGAAAACAGATCCTTTGGCCACTAAGAACAATTCGAATACGAATGCGACAGATCTATGGGCGGAAATCTTGGCAGCAGCGCAAGCCGCTGGCAGTCTCGGTCTCAATGCAACCAATGCGAACACTTCTGCAGCAGATGCTTTTGCGGCGGAAATAGCTGCGCTCACAAATGCCGGTGCAGCCTCGGCGTCATCAAGTTCAACTGTCCAGCCGCTTACGGTTGTCACTAAGATACAACCGGATGGCTCTGTAGTTGTGATGGTAATGCAAGGGAGCAAGATCATCTCTGAGAGAAAGATCAGCGCGGCAACAGCACAGAGCGATAATTCCCAGGTGCAGGCACTTAAGCTTGATGAAACAGCACCGGCGAAGAATACCACATCTAATGTAAAAGCTGATGAATACAATACGACAGTAGCCGCTGTCTCAGGCAGCTTGTTTAATGCGGTGACCTGATAAAAACGTAAGGATGCGTGATCTGAAAATGGATTTTGACAAAGAAAAATAGCCACTGTTTTTTCATTAAGAAGAAACAGTGGCTATTTTTATACGATTTTTGTAGTCCAATCCTCGACGTTCCATATATCACTGACCCAGTCTTGATAAAAATCAGGTTCATGTGATACGAGCAGGATGGTTCCTTTGTATTCCTTGAGGGCGCGTTTGAGTTCCTCTTTGGCTTCGACGTCGAGATGGTTTGTCGGTTCATCTAAGACGAGTAGATTGATTTTTTTCTGCATGACCTTGCAGAGTCTGACTTTAGCGGCTTCGCCGCCGCTTAAGACCATCATTTGGCTGGTGATGTGTTCGTTTGTAAGGCCGCAAGCAGCTAAGGCGGCGCGGACTTCGTAGTTGCTCATGCCGGGGTATTCCTGCCAGATTTCTTCGATGGCTGTGCGATCATTTCCTTGGGCACTTTCTTGCTCGAAGTAACCGGATTCAACAAATTCTCCGTGCTCAATTTCGCCGGAAATCGGTGAAATGAAGCCGAGCAATGTTTTTAATAGGGTGGTTTTTCCAAGACCGTTGACGCCATGAATAGCAATTTTTTTGCCTCGTTCAAGCTGGATGTCGACAGGTCTTGTCAATGGTTCGTCATAGCCGAGCACGAGTTTTTTAGCATCGATGACAAAACGGCTCGGCGTGCGAGCGGACTGAAAGGCAAAGTGAGGCTTAGGTTTCTCTTTTGGCTTTTCAAGGACTTCCATTTTGTCTAAACGCTTTTGGCGGCTGTTTGCCATGCCGCGCGTAGCGACACGGGCTTTGTTTCTTTGGATAAAGTCTTCCATGCGTTCGATTTCTTGTTGCTGGCGACCAAAGGCAGCGTCTTCCTGGCGTTTGCGGATAGCATACATTTCCTGGAATCTTTCATAGGTGCCTGTGTAACGAGTCAGTGAGGCACTTTCTACATGATAGATGACGTTGACGACATCATTTAAGAACGGGATATCATGTGAGACGAGAATAAACGCATTTTCATAGTTTTGCAGATAGTTTTTGAGCCAGCTGATGTGCTCGACATCGAGGTAGTTGGTAGGCTCATCGAGGATCAGTATAGAAGGGTTTTCTAAAAGCAGCTTAGTCAGCAGGACTTTTGTGCGTTGGCCCCCGCTGAGTTCCGCAACGTCTTTGTCGAGTCCGATGTCACGTAGGCCAAGTCCGCCAGCAACTTCCTCGATTCTTGCATCGAGGGTATAAAAGCTGTTTGTTTCGAGGATGTCTTGGATATCGCCGACATCGGCCATCATTTTGTCGATTTCTTCAGGTGAAGCATCACCCATTTTGTCGTAACAGGCGAGCATCTCTGCTTCGAGCTTATACATATCGTCAAAAGCTGTGCGCAGGGCATCGCGGATCGTCATGCCTTTTTTTAGTACGGCGTGCTGGTCAAGATAACCGACCGTCACGCGGCTCGACCAGGTCACTTTACCCTGATCGGGTGTCAGCTGGCCGGTGATGATATTTAGAAAAGTGGATTTGCCTTCTCCGTTTGCTCCGATGAGGGCAACGTGCTCACCTTTTAAGAGTCGAAAGGAAACATCTTCTAGAATAATGCGGGCGCCGAAGCCTTGGGATACGTTTTCAACATTTAATATGCTCATAATAGCCACCTTTAATCAATTTATAGAAGTAGAATATCGTATTATGCCCAGAATGGCAATAGGCAGGACGATGGGAGTGAAAAAATTGCAAAGAATAACTCGTCCAAATGAGAATATTTAAACACAAACGTTCTTTGGACAAGGAATGTTTTAACAAAAAATAAAAAAATATTGCATTGGTGTAAAAGTTATGTTATTATACATATAATTTCATTTTGCTTAAAGACGATGATAAGGAAAAGTAGACAGACAGGATTATTTCAGAGAGCTGGGGAGGCTGCGATCCCGGTATAGGAAAATCTGTTGAAGTTCCCCTTGGAGTTGCTCGCTGAAGATCTGTTGTAGGCGATGACGGACCCTTTACCGTTAAAAGGAGGAGAGTATCGGTTTATACCCGTACTTTACAAGAGATATCCGTGCAGGCATGGATAACTAAGGTGGTAACGCGAACACAGCTTCGTCCTTTATGGGACGGAGCTTTTTTTATGCAAAGGAGTGGTGTCATGGCAAAACTGGGATTTCTAGGGCCTCTGGGTACGCATAGCGAAGAGGCGGCCTTGTATTTGAATGAAATGCGGCAGGAAAAATGGCAGATGGTGCCTTATTCAAGTATTTATGAAGCGATTATGGCAGTGGCGGAAGGTAGTGTGGACCGATGCCTGGTTCCTGTGGAAAATTCCATAGAGGGATCGATTAATATCACGCTGGATACCTTAGCACATAAAGTCGATCTTGAGATTGAACAAGAGCTGGTCTGGCCGGTCCATAATCAACTCTTGGTGAAGGATCCCAAAAGTCCGATTCAGGCGATTTTGTCTCATTCACAACCTTTGGCACAATGCCGCGAATATATAAAGCTTCATTATAAGAGCGCAGAAATTCGACAAGTTGCGAGTACGGCCCGGGCGGCTGAAATCGTAGCAGCCAGTGGTGATGGATATGCAGCAATAGGCACGAGACGTGCTGGCGACTTGTACGGATTGGCTACGGTCGCGTCAGAAATACAAGATGATGGCGGCAATTGCACGAGATTTTTTCTACTTAGAAAAATTGGTGGATCACTTCCTTTGTCCCCGATGAAAAACTTGTTGATTTGCAAAATAGATGGGAAGAAAGCAGGAAGCTTATGCGATTTACTGCTGGAACTCGCCAAAAGAAATGTAAATATGACGAGGATTGAGTCAAGACCGGCCAAGACAGAACTTGGTGTATATGTATTTTTCTTGGAGCTGGAGGCAAGCGGTTCGCCGGAAAACCTGGCGGAGGCTATCGAGGCTGTAAGGGAAAAGAGCTTATGGGTGAAAAACTTGGGGAAATTCCCGGTGCTTGTGGCAAAAATTTAAAATAAACAATGAAAAGGCGGAATATATGATGATTATTATTATGACTCCGGAAGCAACAGCAGCAAATATAAAGGCAGTTATTGAAAGCATTCAACAGGTAGGGTTAGTCGCGCAGGTGATGGAAGGCGCTTCGCAAAAAATCGTCGGTGTAATTGGAGATAAAGCAAGAATGGATTCCTTGGCTGTCGACGCGATGGCTGGTGTGGAAAAAAGCGTGGCGGTTTCTAAGAGCTATAAACTCGCTAGTCGTGAATTCCATCCGGCGTCGAGCGTTATCGATGTTGCTGGCGTAAAAATAGGCGGGGGCAATGTTGTCGTCATGGCGGGACCTTGTGCTGTCGAGTCAAGAGAACAGCTCTTTGAATCGGCAAAGATCGTAAAGGCTGCCGGCGCACAATTTTTGCGCGGCGGCGCATACAAGCCTCGTACCTCGCCGTATTCCTTCCAAGGGCTGGAAGACCAAGGTCTCAAGTATTTGGCGGAAGCTCGTGATTTGACGGGACTTAAAGTCGTAACGGAAGTAACGGAAGTCGAGGCTGTTGAAACGGTTTCGAAATATGCGGATATGCTGCAAGTTGGGGCTAGGAATATGCAGAACTTCCGCTTGTTAAAAGAAGTGGGCCGAGGAGATAAACCGGTTCTTCTTAAACGCGGCTTGGCGGCTACGCTTGATGAATGGCTCAATGCGGCTGAATACATCATGAGCGAAGGCAATCACAATGTAGTCCTTTGTGAACGCGGTATCAGAACTTATGAGACTTATACAAGAAATACGCTGGACCTTAGCGCGATTGCAGCGGTTAAGCATTTAAGCCATCTGCCTATCATTGTAGATCCAAGCCACGGCACGGGGAAATGGAGAATGGTAAAACCGATGGCTTATGCAGCAATTGCTGCGGGAGCTGACGGCTTGATGATGGAAGTCCATCCAAATCCGGCAAAAGCTCTTTCTGATGGGCCGCAGTCGCTTACGCCTGAGAACTATAATGAAGTCATGAACGGGGTATTCAAGTTATCGGGCTTCATGCGTCAAGAGAACCTTGCAATAGATACGTTGTAAGATGAATAGTGAAACGGCGGCCGCTGATTGGCCGCCGTTTTCTTTTGTTCATAAGGAGGTTCGTTGGTGAGTTTGGGGCTATGAAAACATTTTTAAATTAATTTATAAAATAGTGTTGACAAACTAAGCAAAAGCCTGTATCATAATACAAGTCGCTGATGACAAGGAACACGAAAGACTTG
>Ga0183099_1000077_pt1 | contig 68455 bp, 49 predicted proteins | sample Biomet1_FD_127788 | JGI IMG/M metagenome (GOLD analysis project Ga0183099, IMG submission 127788) | Microbial communities from bioreactor (seeded with anoxic lake sediment) at LBNL, California, USA - Biofuel metagenome 1 | ecosystem: Engineered > Bioreactor > Anaerobic > Unclassified ...
TTGACGGTTCGATTTTACCCTGTAAAATCTTGTTTCTTGTACTACTATTTCAATTCTTTCAAAGAACGCTGTCTTTGCTTATCCACTTTCTACCGCAACACTGCGGTTTTACTTCTCTTGGAAAGCGGGTGCAAAAGTATCCCTTTTATCCTTACACTCCAAATATTTTTGAATCTTTTTTCAAAAGAAAAAACATGAATAAAGGCAACACCCTTTAAAGATGAACGTTAATGATGTTTTTATTTTTACTTTAACCGAGGCGGCTATCGATTTTACATCGTTGCAAGAGTTATTGAACGCTCGCTCATGTTTTGAGTGAGTTCATACAAGAAGATTGATTCAGAAGATTGAACCCAATGTCTGAATTTAAGGTTGGGATTATGGTTGGGAACAAAACCGAGAAGTAAATCAAGATCAAAATCACAGGCTGTTACACCTGCATTGGAGCAGAGGGCATCGATTACGTTACATTCTTGTTCTATGTGAACAGGGACCATCAAGACCGGTTTCTGAAGATACATAGCCTCACACACCGATTCAAAACCAGCGGTTGTGGCATAAGCCTTGCATCCGGACATATATTGCAAAAATGCAGTGTCGCTCAGTTTATGCATAGTAAGCTGAGGCGTTAACTTCATTTCTTCATCAACAAGTTTCCTATCCCAAAAAAAGTGAAGCGATTGATGCTGATTGGCGTTGCTCCACGTTGTCAGTTTTTCAGCATAACCGCTGTTCAGCATATAACCATGAATGTATTCCCCATGTTGGGACTCCATTTTTTTCACTTCATTACGTAAAAGAGGGGGTACGATAGCTATTTTGCCAAAGGATAATCTTTTGTTGTATCTAAAAGAAAGAGCCAGAATTTTGGAAGCATTCCATGCCGTAAGTTTCGAATAGAAATTCAGCAGCCGGAATTGCCACACGTTATCCCCTCTATAGAAGAACTCCGGTGTCAGGAAATAATACTGATGGGCCACATTGATCATGGGCGGTTCTGGCTTAAAAAAACCGTAAGTGAAACCGCACATCAATTCATAGAAATTAACCACCACATCCGGTCGCTTTTCCTTAATGATACGATTTATGGTAAGCATGCTGTTTAAGTAAACAGGCAAAAAAAGAAGATTATAGAGAATGCTGACAAGCAAAGGTGATTTTTTCCTTTGGGGGCAGGCAGAAAATTCGGACTTTGAAATTGAACGATTTTATGCCCAATCTTTTGGGTGAAGTAATCGGGTAAAAGGCATTTGCGACTGGATCCGGCCATAACAGCCACGACCTCGTGTCCATTCCGTTCCAGTATTTTTTTCAAACTCAGTGCTTGAGTTAAATGGCCACGGCCTTCCCCTTGAACAACAAAAAGGTATCTCATTTAGAATAAGTGATTGAAAAAATTATTGGAAAAACTGTCGGAAAAGGCGACCCTCAAATTTCCGACTTCAGGATGCAACCTATTTATTCCGGATTGCATCACCTCTATTGGTTCTGGCTTTTCTATTTTTTCGTTATGCATATAGACTTCCCAGGTACCATCCTCGTGTTCAAGTAATGCCGACATGGTTTCAACCCAGTCACCCGAATTGAGATAATGCACCCCGTCAATATATCGGTTGGCCGGTTGGTGAATGTGTCCGCAAATGATACCATCAACAGAACGGCTCTTTGCCAGTTTTACCAACTCATTCTCGTAAGAAGAGACATAGGATACCGCCGACTTGACTTTTTGCTTGATTTTCTGAGACAGAGAGTAATAGGGCAAGCCTCTTTGAGCCCGAAATCTATTGTAGATCCGGTTAATCCACAGTAACAAGGAATAGCCAACATCTCCAAGTTTTGCAAGCCAGACCATGCTGGACGTGACGCTGTCAAAGATATCTCCATGAGTTACATAGAAGCGTTGGCCATTATTTTCGTGTACATAGTCTTTTACAATGGAAATATTGGCAAACGAGAAGGGTGCCAGATAGTCAATAAAATCATCGTGGTTGCCACGAACATAAACAACGTGTGTATTGTGATTCTCCATCATTTTCATGATGACCTTCAAAAAATCCGTGTGTTCTTTTTTCCATTTTCCCTTGCCGCTTTTTTGCAGGTTCCATCCGTCGATGATGTCTCCATTCATAATAAGGGTCTTGCAATTGACTGTTTTCAGAAAATCAGTAAGCTGGCTTGTTTTGGAATACGCTGTTCCGAGGTGTACATCTGAGATTACAATTGTTGGATAAAACGTCTGATCGTACATAGGCTGTTTTTCTTTACAAAGAAAGGGCCCTTTTATTGCAAAGCTAAGACAGAGATGTGTAAACCGTATTAAAGTAGGGGATCAATCCGACCAAAAACAAAAAAAGCAAGTCTTTTAGACTTGCTTCCTTGCGGTGCGGACGGGACTCGAACCCGCGACCCCATGCGTGACAGGCATGTATTCTAACCAGCTGAACTACCACACCATTGAGTTGTTCTCATTTCCTGATTGCGGGTGCAAAGATAGAGAGTTTTGTTGAATCTGCAAATCTTTTGAGAAGAATTTTTCCGCATAGTACACTTTTTTGTACTTTTGTGGATGTAAGAAAGCCCCGGGCACGAAACCTGCATGAACAGACACTTGTCAAGGAAAAGTAGGTTTTCTGAAACTATTATGTAAATATTAAACTAAGGCATATGAAAGAAACCCCCATCGATTACGCAGTTGTTCAAGAGGTTATCAACGAGTTCAACTTACCTTGCTTCGGAAAGGCTACCATTCGGGAAGTGGTAGCCATGACCAATCAAATAGAAAAACGCACCGGAAAAAGATTCATTCGTATGGAAATGGGCGTTCCTGGGCTTCCTGCTTCACAAATAGGCGTTCAAGCTGAAATCAAGGCATTGGAAAACGGCGTTGCTTCCATATACCCTCCCCTTGACGGCATACCCGAAATGAAAGAACAGGCTTCCCGTTTTGTAAAAGCCTTTATCGACGTTGACATCCCATCCTATTGCTGCACGCCCGTGACGGGATCCATGCAAGGCACCATGGCTTCCTTCATTACCTGCAGTCAGCGTGACACTGCCAAAAACAAAATATTGTTCATTGACCCCGGATTTCCCGTCCAGAAACAACAGCTCATCATGATGAAAGTGCCCTTTGAGACTTTCGACGTGTACAACTATAGAGGAGAAGCTTTGCGCGAAGAACTGGAAAAATACCTACGTAAGGGAGACATCACAGCAGTTATCTATTCCAACCCGAACAATCCGGCCTGGTTTTGCCTTCAGGAAAGTGAGCTCAAAATTATCGGTGAAATGGCTACCAAATACGATGTCATCGTGCTTGAAGATCTGGCCTACTTTGCAATGGATTTCCGCAAGGATTTGAGCAAACCCTTCCAGGCTCCCTTCCAGGCTACCGTCGCTCATTATACGGACAATTACATCCTGCTGATTTCGGGCTCCAAGGCTTTCAGCTACGCAGGACAGCGCATCGGCTACACAGCCATTTCCGAAAAACTTTTCAACCGGGTTTTCAAGAGTCTGGAAGACCAATACGGCACAGGCGGGGTTGGTAACATCTTCGTAAACCGTGTACTCTATTCCCTCTCCTCCGGCACCAGCCATGCCGCACAATACGCTATGGCTGCCATGCTCAAAGCCGCCTGTGACGGAGAATTCAACTTCCTGAACGACGTGAAGGAATACGGTCGCCGTGCTGAAAGAGTAAAAAAATATTTCCTTGATAACGGCTTCTACATCGTTTACAACAACGACCTTGGTGAAACGTTGGCCGACGGATTCTATTTCACGGTGGCTTATCCCGGCATGACAGGCGGAGAGCTAATGAAAGAGCTGATGTTTTATGGCATAGCAGCCATTTCGCTGGAGACGACAGGGAGCGACCAGCAGGGATTGAGGGTGTGCACATCGTTCATCAAAGACAATCAATACGACGATATGAAATATCGGCTGGAATGTTTTAAGGCAAATCATTAAGTGGTTCCAACAGCATAAGGGACTAAAAAAGGCCGTTCAAGTTGGTTTTGAACGGCCTTTCTTATGCTATAGAATGTCTTATTTCCTGAACGGGAGCTTAACAACTTCGGCCCTGAGCCTCCGGTCACGGATATTGACAAAAATTTCGGTTCCAGGTTTGGAAAATGGAGTTTCAACATAGCCCATGGCAATGCCGATCTTGCTCATTGGAGAAATCGTACCGGATGTAACACTGCCTATAACCCGGCCTTCGGCGTTCATTAATTCATAACCTTGACGGGCTATACCTTTATCGCGCATTTCCAAACCAATTCGCTTTCTGGAAACACCTTCCGCCTTTTGTTTTTCCAGGATGGCTCTGGATGGTGTGTTTTTTTCGGGTGTGAATTTTGTCACCCACCCCAAGCCTGCCTCAATGGGAGAAATTTCGTCATTGAGTTCATGACCGTAAAGGCAAAAGCCCATTTCAAGCCGCAAGGTGTCGCGGGCACCAAGTCCTACGGGCACTATAGCAAACTCCCGGCCGGCTTCAAAAATAGCCTTCCAGATTTTCAAACCATCCTCAGGTGCAAAATAAAGCTCAAAGCCCCCGGCTCCGGTATATCCGGTATTCGATATCAGGACATTCTCCACATCGGCGAACGCACCATAGACAAAATGATAATAAGGAATCTGGGATAAATCGACAGGTGTCAGTTTCTGAAGGGCAGAAACAGCTTTGGGACCCTGTATCGCCAATTGAGCCGTCTTATCGGAAACATTTTCCAATTCAGCCTTATCCGCATTGTGAGCCACACACCAAGCCCAATCCTTGTCCGTATTGGACGCATTCACCACCATCAGGTATTCTGTTTCACTCATCTTATAGACCAAAAGGTCGTCAACAACACCGCCTTGCTCATTGGGCAGGTAACAGTACTGCACCTGTCCCTCCTGCAGAGTGCTGACATCATTGGACGTCACATTTTGAAGGAAAGCAAGCGCATTCGGCCCCTTCACCCAAAACTCACCCATGTGAGAGACATCAAACACACCCACGCTTTCGCATACAGCATGGTGTTCAGCCAATATTCCGGAATATTCGATGGGCATGAGATAGCCGCCAAACGGACTCATCCTGGCACCCAGATCTTGATGGATTTGTGTAAACGGTGTTGTTTTCATAGTTATTTTTTTGATGCTAATTCAGCTATTTTTACAACAACCAGCATGGCCTTTTCCATGGATGGAACAGGAACAAACTCATAACGACCGTGAAAATTGACACCTCCTGCAAAGATATTCGGACAAGGAAGTCCCATAAAGGAAAGACGAGCGCCATCGGTTCCACCGCGAATGGGTCGAACCTGGGGTGTTACACCCACGGCTTCCATGGCAGCAAAAGCCAGGTTGATCACATGCATGTTGTCCGGATCAATTTTTTCGCGCATATTGTAATACTGGTCTTTCATTTCAAGGGTAGCCACTCCTGCCCCGTATTCGCTGTTAATCTTATTCACCAGATGCTCCATCTCTTTTTTGCGACGTTCAAAACGATCGCGGTCATGATCACGGATAATATAGCTCAAAAGTGTGGATTCCACATTACCATTGAAAGCGATCAAATGGTAAAAGCCTTCATAACCCTCGGTATGTTCCGGCGTTTCGGAGCGGGGAAGCATGCCGGCAAACTGGTTGGCGATACGCATGGAATTAAGCATCTTATGCTTTGCATATCCAGGATGCACATTACGTCCCTTGAACGTGATCTTAGCACTGGCGGCATTGAAGTTTTCATATTCAAGCTCGCCTATTTCACCACCATCCATGGTATAGGCAAAATCGGCACCAAAGGCAGGAACATCAAAATGATCCGGGCCTTTTCCGATTTCCTCGTCGGGAGTGAAGGCTATTCTGATCTTGCCGTGCTTGATTTCCGGATGGGCCATAAGGTATTCCATTGCCGTCACGATTTCAGCAATGCCGGCCTTATCGTCCGCACCCAGTAAAGTCTTACCATTGGTCGTGATAATATCCTGACCCACATAGTTCAGCAATTCCGGAAAATCGGAAGGCGAAAGCACAACATCGCTGTCGGCATCCAGAACGATGTCTCCGCCCTGATATTTTTTCACAATCCGGGGAGAGACATTGCGGCCCGTCAAATCAGGGCTGGTATCCATATGGGCTATAAAACCGATAACAGGACGCTCTTCGTTGGTATTTGCCGGCAGTGTCGCCATAACATACCCGTTCGTATCAAGTGTTACTCCCTCAAGCCCCAATTGCTTCAATTCTTCCGCCAAATCCTGAGCAAAGGCCATTTGGGCCGGGGTACTGGGGACTAGATCTGTTTCCTCGTCAGACTGTGTATCTTTCTGTATGTAAGTAAAAAAACGGTCAACCAATTTCATTTTCAAGAGTTTTTTAAGTGTTGGATGCACAAATGTACAAAATACATATTGTTTTATTTTTGAATTTTTATGTGTTTTTGGGCAGCTTCCCAATGCTTTAAGATATCTTTATTATATTTGTACATTATAAAGAATCCGAACAACGATAAGTAGAAACAAAATACTGATTTTCAGCATGAATACACACAAATCAGAAAGGATTTTCACTTTAAGATCACTTATAGGAGTCATGCTACCTCTGTTCTTTCTGACTGGAAACGTCACCAGGCTTCTCGGCCAAACACCATCAGTCAAACTGACCGGAACGATCATTGGAACAACACCCGGATACGACTACACATTGAACATGGCATCCACCACCGTTGGAATGCCCAAGGATGCTTTTGACGGCAATCTGAACACGGCTTTCGCCTCAAACATCAGAACCGGAGGATGGGCAGGACTGGATCTGGGAATTCCATGCATTATTACCAAAATTGCTTACTGTCCCCGTGAAGAGACACCAGACCGAATGTCCCTGGGGGTTTTTGAAGGAGCCAACAATGCCGATTTCGGTGATGCCATTCCACTCTACATGATCACCGACACTCCATCCATCAAGACCATGACGTCCAAAGACATTTCCTGCACCAAAGGTTTCAGATATATAAGGTACATCGGCCCCAACAATGCAAAATCGAATGTTGCCGAACTGGAATTTTACGGCTATCCGGCTATAGGTGACAACACAACATTACCGCAAATAACCAATTTGCCGACTGTCAATATCCACACAACCAATGCGGAAGATATCGTCAGCAAGGAAATTTATCTAAAGGGCATCCTATCCATTGTTTCAGGGGATGGAAAAAACCTTTTTTCCGACAGCCTCGAAATAAAGGGACGTGGAAACGCCAGCTGGGAATTGTTCCCTAAAAAGCCATACCGTATCAAGCTTTACCATAAGGCCAGCCTGGCCGGTTTACCTGCCAAAGAAAAGAGCTGGACTCTGATCAACAATTACGGAGACAAGACTCTGATGCGAAACCTGCTGGCCTTTGATATGAGTAAACGCCTGGAAATGCCTTATACCCCTTCAGGAACGCCGGTTGACGTTTTCCTGAACGGAGAGTTCAAAGGTTGCTACCAGCTTTGCGATCAGATTGAGGTGAAATCCGACCGCATCAATATTACAGAAATGAAAAAGGACGATATTTCCGGTGAAACCCTGACGGGGGGATATTTGATTGAGATGGACGCTTACGCAGCGGAAGAGAAATCAATGTTCACCTCCAACAAGAGTGTACCCGTCACCATCAAATCACCGGACGACGATGAAATTGTAAGCACGCAAAGCCAATACATCAAGAGTCACTTCAACCTGATGGAAGCAACACTTTATGGAAATGTAACCTCCGGCATCAACAACTATCTGGACGTTCCTACTTTTGTCCGCCACTTTCTGGTGGGTGAATTCACAGGAAATACTGATACTTACTGGAGCACTTATATGTATAAAAAGCGCAATGATGAAAAATTCTACTTTGGGCCGGTCTGGGATTTTGACCTTGCATACGAGAACGACAGCAGGACCTATCCCATCAAAAATCTCACCAACTGGATCTATTGCACAAAAGGGAGCGCAGCCCCGGGAGTAAAAGAGATGGTCGATAAAATGCTTACCAGCAAATTGATTCAAAGCCAACTAAAGTCAGTCTACGCAGCCTACAGGAAAAACGGCATCCTTTCAGAAACGGAATTGTTCAAGGTTGTGGATGATTATGCCACAACACTTGGCAAATCTCAAAAACTGAATTTCCAACGCTGGAACATCATGAATACAATTGTACATCAAAACCCAATAGCCTGGGGATCCTATACAGCAGAAGTGAACAATGTCAAGAATTACATCAGAAACAGGATAGCCTGGATGGACAAAAAACTGGGGTACATCACAGACCTGAAAAAGGATGATTTATCAGAAATTCGCCTCTGGACCGAGACCAATATTCTGCATATTGAAGGATTTTCCGATCCAGCCACCATCCAGATCTTCGACCTGACCGGCAGAGCCGTTCTGACCGCCAAAGCCACGGGACCTTTCACCACTAGCCTGAGACAAGGCAGTTACATTGTCCGAATATCCGATAAGACCGCCGGGAACAAAACGCTCAAATGCATCATCCCATAAATAAAAAACGGACGCCATTTTCAAATGACATCCGTTTTGTGAGCCTCTTGTCGGATTCGAACCAACGACCCCGAGATTACAAATCACGTGCTCTGGCCAACTGAGCTAAAGAGGCAAGTGGGTAAGCGATCTATATCGCGCCGCTACAACCAAACTACCCTTGCTGCGATCAAACCCTGGGGGATTCGCAGGGAGCTAGCCGTATAGGACTTACCCGGGTGCAAAAGTACACATTTTTCGTGCTCCGGCAAGAGGTCTCGCAAAAAAAAGTGTATTTTTGTAGAAAATATATAGACTGTTTATGGAAGAAATAACCAACCCGATCAAGAGAAAATACAAGTATGCAGCAGATTACGGTCTGATCCTGGGTGGATACGTCGCTCTGTTTTTTTTGCTCGATTTTTTGCTTCCCGGCAACACCTTCATCGGAATACTCAATACCGCCGGCTTTCTTTGCACACCACTGGTATGCTACCGGCTTGCAAAAAACTACAGGGACAAGGCCTGGGACGGTTACATCCGCTTCGGACAAGTCTGGAGTTTCGGTGTCTGGCTTTTTCTTTTTGCCGCCCTGATTATGTCTGTGCTTTATTATGTTCGTTATCAGTTTCTGCAGCCCAACTATATCTCCGATTTTTACAACCAGGCATTGATCCTCGCAGATAAAATGAATTATACCAAGGAGCAGATGGACATGATGACGGCAAACGGAGTACCCACTGCCATTCAATTGGTTTTGGCATACCTTTGGATTTACGTTATCGGAGGAGCCTTGCTTTTCTTGCTCATCAGTCCTATGGTTGCACGAAAAAGACCGGAAGGCAGCATCAATTCTTCCGATTCTGAAAACACCTACGAACCCTATCAGGATAAAAACGACTCCGAAGAGTCCAAATCATAATCATCATGGATATCAGCCTTGTTATTCCTTTATACAATGAAGCCGAATCCCTCCCGGAACTTTTCCGTTGGATCAAGGAGGTCATGACAGCCAACAAATTCAGTTTTGAAGTCATCTTTGTAAACGACGGATCGACCGACGAATCCTGGAAAATCATCAAAGAACTCGAGAAAGGCAACCCGGAAGTGAAGGGTATCAAGTTTCGCCGGAACTACGGAAAGTCCCCTGCCTTGTACTGCGGGTTCAAAAAAGCGGCCGGTGAAGTGGTCATCACCATGGATGCAGACCTTCAGGATAGTCCGGAGGAAATTCCGGGGCTCTACAAAATGATTATGGAAGAAGGTTTTGACCTTGTTTCCGGCTGGAAAAAGAAAAGGTTTGACGGAAGGCTCACCAAAAATATACCATCAAAAATATACAATGCTACCGCAAGACGCATTACCGGACTCAAGTTGCACGACATGAACTGTGGACTGAAAGCCTACCGGAAAGTGGTTATCAAAAACATTGAAGTTTACGGGGAAATGCACCGTTACATTCCATATCTTGCCAAAAACGCAGGTTTTACCAAAATTGGTGAAAAAGTGGTGCATCACCAGAAAAGGAAATACGGAGAATCCAAATTCGGCATGAACCGCTTCGTTAACGGCTACCTGGACCTCATAACCCTTTGGTTTCTCAACAAGTTTGGAAAGAAACCCATGCACTTTTTCGGACTGGTGGGTAGCCTGATGTTTTTCATCGGCCTGATTGCCGTCATTGTTGTCGGTGCCATGAAGCTGTCGGATCTGGCCAACCAAATTCCTGCAAGACTGGTCACCGACCTTCCGGCTTTCTATCTGGCCCTGACTTGTATGATTTTAGGCGTCCTTTTGTTCTTGACCGGATTTTTGGGTGAACTCATCGCCAGGAATTCGCCGGAACGCAACAATTACATCGTCGAAGAAAATGATTAAAAGATATTTGACATTGCCGGTTTTGGCCCTGTTTTTACTAACCTCTTGCAACAGCGGCGGATGCTACGAATCCACCAGTGTGAAGGTTTATTGCACCCTGCACTCGCTCCTACAGAACAAGGATGTAAAAATGGACAGCATTTCCGTATGGGGTGCCGGATCCGATTCTCTGGTGTACAACAACGAGTCTCTGAGCGAGCTGGAGCTTGACCTGAACCCGAACGCCCAGGAAACAAAATACGTCGTGCAGATAAAAACCGACGGCAACCTTTACAAGGATACACTCAGCCTGAAACACACCAACCAACCCTGGTTCCAGTCCATGGAATGCGGTTGTATGGTGTTCAGCACACTGGATACCTGTCTAACAACAGGTACCATCTTCCAATCGGCAAACATCGTGAACCATCAAGTAAACAACCAGCAAACAGAAAATGTCGTCCTCAACTTCAATGAATAAGATCCTTCTTCTTTGCCTTTTAATGTCGATGGCCTTTTCTGTTTCAGCGGCAGAAAAAAAGAAAAAAGAAGTAATTAACATACCTCTCTATCAGGGAGTCCAAATAGGTTTGGACCTTGGGAGTCCTCTCAGCGGGCTTCTTTCCGGTTCGGGCGGAGCGGCGGTATCGGCCGATGTCAACCTCAGAAACAAATATTTTCCAACCATCCAGCTTGGTCATGCCAGTTACGACAAGACCAGCGATACAGGCATCCACTTCACTACTTCGGGACAATACTTCAAGCTGGGAGTGAACAAAGCTTTGGCCTACAGCGGCACAAAAGCCGAAAATCTGTTTTACGCCGGAGCCCACTGTGGCTTTTCCTCATTCTCTTACAGTCTGGACAATCTGGTATCCAATGTGAATTATTGGGGCAAAAGCACAGCTACATCGCTGCAGGACGAAAAGTCCACCGCCGGATGGATAGAACTGGTTGCCGGAGTCAGGGTACAAGTGCTCGGACCTCTTTCACTCGGGTGGAATGTTCAGTACCGTTCCACACTTCATGTATCCAACGGAAATTACAGCATTCCTGCATACATTCCTGGCTATGGTCAGAATTACAAGCCCAAGCCAGCCATGACTTTCCACCTCTACTATCGTCTGCCCCTCTGACAAAAGAAAAGTAGACAGGAGAACAACAATCAAATTAAAAAGTTAGTCCATGAAACCCCAAAGCCTGCTTCTACCCGCCATTTTCACCCTGATTTGTCTGTTTGCACTAAGTTCCTGCCAGAAAAGACACTATTTTATGGACCAGGGCTACATCTTTGGGACCAGTTATCACATCACCTACTCCTCCACCAAGGACCTCCAACCCGAAATCGAGGCTGAGCTGAAAAAATTTGACGCCTCCCTTTCCATGTACAACCCAGAATCGACACTTAGCCGCATCAACAGGGCAGGAACCGAGAAAATAGATCTGAGAAACGAACCATGGACTCTGAAAGTCATCCGGGAAAGCATTAAACTATCAGCACTCACGCACGGAGCTTTTGACATAACGGTAGCGCCGCTGGTAAACTTATGGGGATTTGGTTTTGAAAAGCCAGAGAAAGTGAGTCCGCAAAAAATTGACAGTATCAAAAAATTCGTCGGATACAAACTTCTTCGGCTGGAAGATGGAATACTATCGAAAGCCGATGCCCGGGTACAACTCGACGCCTCGGCTGTTGCAAAAGGTTATGCCTGCGACGTTGTAGCCGAGTATTTACGTAAGAAAGGCATTAAAAATTACCTGGTAGAGATTGGAGGAGAAATGACCTTGAGCGGTAAAAATGCCAAAGGCACCGACTGGCGTATCGGCATCAACAAGCCTGTCGACGACCCGACATCCACCAATATGGATCTGGAAGAAAAGCTGACACTGACCGGTAAATCCATCGCCACATCGGGCAACTACCGGAAATTCTACGAAAAAAATGGAAAAAGATATGCCCACACCATCGACCCGGCCAGCGGCTATCCCGTACAACACTCCCTGCTAAGTGCCACAGTCATAGCCAACGACTGCCTGACAGCCGATGCTCTGGCCACCTCTTTTATGGTTATGGGGGTTGATTCTGCCATGGCACTTGCAGAAAGGCTTCCGGATATAGAGGGTTATTTCATATACAACGATGGAAGTAGTGAAAACAAGACCTGTCAAACATCTGGAGTGCAAGCTTTTAAAAATCGGTAAAACCGATCTTTCCCTGCAAAAACAAACAGATTGGCAACCAGCTCAAAATAATGTTGGAAGCAAAGTATAAAAAAACTAAAATACCTCCTTTTTCATCGATGGACTTCACTTTATCCATTTGGTTCTACTGGTTTTTTTAGTTAATTTTGCATGCTTTACGCAGAAAAGCAAAAAATAAACCACAATATAAAACATCGTTTTATGTCAACAACAATTGGTCATATTGTACAAGTTATCGGTCCTGTGGTGGATGTCGCCTTCCCTAACGGATGCGAGGACATGCCTAAGATCCACGATGCACTTAATGTAACAATGGAAAACGGCCGAAGCTTAATATTAGAATGCCAGCAGCATATTGGTGAAGACACCGTCCGCACCATTTCCATGGATTCCACCGACGGACTGGTCAGAGGAATGGATGTGCAACCACTCGGTACACCAATCACCATGCCTATTGGAGATCAAATCAAGGGACGCATGATGAACGTCACCGGAATGTCCATCGATGGTATGCCTGAGCTGTCAAAAGAAGGTTCTTACCCTATTCACAGAGCAGTCCCCAAATACGAAGACCTGACCACCAATCAGGAAATTCTTTTCACAGGTATCAAGGTCATTGACCTGCTGGAGCCCTACGTTAAAGGTGGCAAGATTGGTTTGTTCGGAGGTGCCGGCGTTGGCAAGACCGTACTGATCATGGAGCTCATCAACAACATCGCAAAAAGTTACAACGGTTACTCCGTTTTCGCAGGTGTCGGAGAACGCACCCGTGAAGGGAACGACTTGCTGCGTGAAATGATCGAATCGGGCGTTATCCGCTACGGAGAAAAATTCAAGGAAAGCATGGAAGCCGGTGACTGGGACTTATCACTCATAGATAAGGAAGAGCTGGCCAAATCTCAGGCCACCCTGGTGTTCGGACAGATGAACGAACCTCCCGGAGCACGTGCATCCGTTGCTCTGTCCGGTCTGACCGTCGCTGAATCTTTCCGTGACGCAGGTGGACAAGCCGGCGGCAAGGATATTCTTTTCTTCATTGACAACATCTTCCGTTTCACCCAAGCCGGCTCTGAAGTTTCGGCCTTATTGGGACGTATGCCCTCCGCCGTGGGTTACCAGCCTACACTGGCAACAGAAATGGGTCTGCTGCAGGAACGCATCACCTCCACCAAGAATGGATCCATCACATCGGTGCAGGCCATCTATGTGCCTGCAGATGACTTGACCGACCCTGCTCCAGCCACCACTTTTGCTCACCTTGATGCAACCACTGTATTGAACCGTAAGATCTCCGAGTTGGGCATCTTCCCCGCTGTTGACCCTTTGGATTCAACATCCCGCATCATGGACCCGAACATCATCGGCGAAGAGCATTACAATACAGCACAAAGAGTAAAGCAATTGCTCCAGAGATATAAGGAATTGCAGGACATTATTGCCATCCTCGGAATGGATGAACTTTCCGACGAAGACAAACTCATTGTATCCAGAGCAAGACGCGTTCAGCGTTTCTTGTCACAACCTTTCTTCATGTCCGCACAGTTTACCGGTATACCGGGTGTCATTGTGCCTATTGAGGAAACCATCCGAGGATTCAATATGATTATGGACGGTCAGGTAGACCAGTATCCGGAAGCAGCATTCATCCTGGTAGGTACCATTGACGATGCCATTGCCAAAGGCAAGAAGCTGATGATGGAAGCCAACATCAAAGAATGACATTAACGACACTTTTTCAAAAATACATCTATGAAACTGGTTTTATTATCTCCTGCCAAGACGTTGTTTGAAGGCGAAATCGATTCGGTAACGGTACCCGGGACTAAAGGCCTGTTTACCGTTCTGCCCAATCATGCCCCGCTCATCACGACCATCGACAAAGGCACCATCACCTACAGGATCGGAGAAACCGAGCACAACCTGAACGTGGCTGATGGCTTTGCAGAAGTCAAGAACAACATCGTTTCTATTTGTATTGAAAAGATAATCAATGAATGATTTGTGGTAAGTCCGCTCAGATGCGGACTCTCCCAATAAACGACAGGTATGAAGTACTTTGGCTATTTGGTGGCATTGATGACCGTATTGTTCGGTGCAGAATATGTATTTCTGGAATATACGAATCCTGAATACCTGTTCCCGCTGTTGGTAGCCATACCCCTGCTTTTTGTCCTCATAGGTTACGTTTCCATCCGTTTCGTCTATACAAAACCCAACGTTTCGGTGACAATGCTGCTTGGGGTAAAGGCAGCCAAGTTCCTGATCTCCCTGATGGTCATACTACTATACGTGTTTTTCATCAAGGAGAATTCGGTTTCTTTCCTGTTTTCATTCCTATACTATTTTTTAACATATCTGGTTTTCGAGACCTTGATGATGTATGCGATTAATAAGAAACAAAGTACAAAAAAAGATGAGCAGCAATAAATACAGAGGTTGGAAAATAGTACTCTTGCTATTGGTCATTTGCTTACTGCCGGTACAGGCTGCAGAAACAGCAGCAGAAGCCGGAAAGGCCAAAGAAGAAGAGGCTTTCAATCCCGGAAAATTTGTAGTCGGACACGTCACGGACGCTTACAGCTGGCACATCACCAAAATTGGTCAAACCGAACTGTCCATCCCGTTGCTGGTCATCGTGAAAAGCCAGGACAGAGGCTGGTTCGCCTTTTGCTCCAGCAAGCTGGATGAAGGTGCCAACTACGAAGGCTTCACGATTTCAAAGACAGAGCCTTACAAAAATAAGGTGGTGGAGATCCTTCCCAATAATGAAACAGTGCGCCCGACAGATATTTCCATCACCAAAGATGTTGCTTCGCTTTTGATTGCAGCCGCACTGGTCTTGTGGATCGTCCTTGGTTTGGCGCATCATTACAAGAAAAAGCCGATGTCAGCACCCGGAGGATTTTTGGGCGCCATCGAATTTGTAGTCGTCTTTGTAAACGACGAGGTTATCAAACCTTGTGTGGGTAAAGATTACCAACGTTATTCGCCCTATCTGCTGACCTTGTTTTTCTTCATCCTGACAAACAACTTAATGGGACTTATCCCCATTTTCCCGGGTGGAGCAAACGTTTCCGGCAACCTGGCCATTACTTCGGTCATGGCAGTATGCACCTTTCTTGCAATCAACCTGTTCGGAAACAAAGAATACTGGAAAGATATCCTCTGGCCGGATGTTCCCATGTGGCTGAAGGTTCCCATACCCATCATGCCTTTCCTTGAGCTGTTCGGCATTTTCACCAAACCTGTCGCCTTGATGGTCCGTCTCTTCGCCAACATGTTGGCAGGTCACATGATCGCCATGGTGTTCATGGCTATGATCTTCATCTTCGGCGCCATCAGCCCGCTGGTTGGATCAGGAGTTTCTATTTTTGCCTTATTTTTTGCCATCTTTATGAACTTCCTCGAGCTGCTGGTTTGTGTTATCCAGGCTTATGTGTTCACCCTGCTGTCATCCGTGTTTATCGGACTCTCCAGAATGGAGCCTCATAAAGAACATTGAATTTAGAATATTTCAAACTATTAATTTATCAAATAAAAAAGAACGACTATGTTATCTACGATTATTCTTCAAGCTGCAGCAGGTGCTGGATTAGCAAAATTTGGTGCAGCACTTGGTGCAGGTATTGCAGCTATTGGCGCAGGAATTGGTATTGGCCGTATCGGTGGTTCAGCCGTTGAAGCTATCGGACGTCAACCGGAAGCCGCCAATGATATCCGTATGAACATGATTATCGCCGCAGCTCTTGTTGAAGGTGTAGCTTTGTTTGCTATCATCGTTGCTGTATTGGCGATTGTTATGTAATTATAAGAGGACGTTTCAGAAGGAAGCCACAAACTTCCTTTTGAGACAACCTTGCATTTGGCAAGAGTTGTTTTTTACAACATCCTCTTTGTTTAGGATTTAAAAATTAAAAATATATGGAACTTTTTACTCCCGAATCAGGCCTTATTTTCTGGATGATGATTGTCTTCCTGACAGTACTTTTCGTACTGGGGAAATATGCATGGCCCTTCATAACCAAGGCCATCGCCACCAGGGAAAAATACATCAACGACTCTGTCAAAGCAGCAGACGAGGCTTTCTCCAAGCTTGAGTCCATCAAGGAAGAAAGAAACGCCATCCTTGTTCAGGCACGCGAAGAGCAGCATGCACTTTTAAAAGAAGTACAGGTGATGAAGGAAAAGCTCATCGAGGATGCCAAAGAGCAGGCACGTGCAGAAGCAGACAAGATCATCGAGGATGCCCGCAAGAATATCCTGGCTGAAAAGGAACAAGCACTGAAAGAAGTGAAAAATCAGGTGGCACTGCTTTCCATCGGCATCGCCGGCAAAGTGCTCCGTAAGAATCTGGAATCGGATAAATCTCAGATGGAACTGGTGGATCAGCTGCTCAACGAGATGGATACGTACAAAAACTAATTAAAAATGGACGAAGGCAAAATATCGGTACGTTACGCTCATGCACTTTATGCTCTTGCTGAAGAGAAAGGAATCCATCATGAGATATACAAAGCCATGCAAACCATGTCGCAGGCATTCCTTGAATATCCTGCACTGACAAAGGCGTTGGCCAACCCCATGTACTCGGGCAAAGAAAAGCAGAAGCTTTTGGAGACTGCGACAGGAGGCAACGTAAGCACACTGCTGAACGATTTCTTCAAATTCGTGATAAAAAGAGGACGTGAAGAATTCATGATATTCATTGCCATGTCTTACCAAAAATATTACAGGGAAAAACAGCGCATCGTGGTCGGCAAGATCACTTCCGCCATGCCCCTTCAGGAAGAAGCCATTGCAAAGATCAGACATCTGGTCGATGTGAAATACGATGCATCCATTGAGTTGACCACAAAGATAGAACCTGAAATCATAGGCGGTTTCATTTTTGAGGTAGACAATTACCAGATGGATTCCAGCGTGAGAAAGGCTCTTCAAAACATACAAAGTGAGTTGATACGCGCATAACGGCGTATCTTCCAATAATGAAAGATTAATCTTAACATTCACATATAAACAAAATATCTGTTATGTCCGATATTAAACCAAGTGAAGTTTTCGATATCCTCAAAAAACAGCTTGCAGGTCTGGAAGACAACCTGAAACTGGAGGAAGTCGGCAAAGTTCTGCAAGTGAGCGACGGCGTTGCCCGCATTTACGGATTGGATAATGTTCAGTCAAACGAACTCATTGAATTCGAAAACGGGATGATGGGCGTTGTGCTCAACTTAGAGGAAGACAACGTAGGAGCTGTACTTTTCGGCTCTTCAGAAAATATCAAAGAAGGTTATTCCGTGAAACGTACAGGTCGTATCGCCTCCATCAAAGTGGGTGAAGGATTGATCGGACGTGTCGTGGACACACTTGGTAACCCCATTGATGGTAAAGGCCCAATCAAAGGTGATCTGTATGAAATGCCACTGGAACGTAAAGCGCCGGGGGTTATCTACCGTCAGCCTGTAACAGAGCCTTTGCAAACGGGTTTGAAGGCCATCGACTCCCAAATTCCTATTGGCCGCGGGCAACGTGAGCTGATTATCGGAGACAGACAGACCGGAAAGACAGCCATCGCCATCGATACCATCATCAATCAGCGCGAAAACTTCAAAAATGGAGATCCTGTATTTTGTATTTATGTAGGTATCGGCCAGAAAGGTTCAACCATCGCAAATTTGGCCAAGACTCTGGAAAAACATGGTGCTATGGACTATACCTGTATTGTGGCAGCTTCAGCATCTGAACCTGCGGCCATGCAGTATTTTGCACCTTATGCAGGAGCTTCCATCGGGGAATTCTTCCGCGATTCAGGACGCCACGCTCTGGTTGTATACGACGATTTGTCCAAACAGGCCGTATCTTATCGTGAAGTTTCTTTGATCCTTCGTCGCCCACCGGGCCGCGAAGCATATCCTGGTGATGTGTTTTACCTCCACTCCCGTTTGCTGGAGCGTGCAGCCAAGATCATCAAGTCCGATGATGTTGCCAGAGAAATGAATGATCTGCCGGAATCCATCCGTCCTCTTGTTAAGGGTGGTGGTTCCCTGACAGCCCTTCCCATCATTGAAACTCAGGCTGGAGACGTTTCCGCCTATATCCCTACCAACGTGATTTCCATTACCGACGGTCAGATATTTCTGGACACGGACCTGTTCAACTCAGGTATCCGTCCGGCCATCAACGTGGGTATCTCTGTATCCCGTGTAGGCGGTAACGCACAAAGTAAGGCCATGAAGAAAGTCGCCGGTACTCTGAAGCTTGACCAGGCTCAGTTCCGTGAACTTGAATCTTTCTCCAAATTCGGTTCGGATCTTGATGCCGTGACTAAGTCTGTACTTGACAAAGGTATCAAGAACGTTGAGATACTCAAACAGGGGCAATACTCCCCTGTGCCTGTAGAAAAGCAGATTGCCATCATCTTCCTGGGTACCAGGGGACTGTTGGCTGGTGTTCCGACAAAGGATATCGCCAAGTTTGAAAAAAATTACATTAACAGGCTGGAAATGAAACACCAGACTGACGTGTTGGACAATCTCAAAAAAGGTGTCATCAACGACGAAATCATGGCTACTCTCGAAAAGGAAGCCAGAATGTTGATTGAGGTAGAATACAGCAATAAAGAATTTTAACGTATGGCTTCATTAAAAGAAGTAAGGGGAAGAATCGCATCGGTAACATCCACGCGCAAAATCACAAGTGCGATGCAGATGGTTTCAGCGGCCAAATTGCGTCGTGCGCAGGATGCCATTGCCGGATACTTGCCCTATGAACAAAAGCTGACGGGTATATTGAATGATTTTCTGACCTATTCCACAGACGATCTCAAAATGCCTCTCGCTCAAAAGCGGGAGTCAAAAAAGCTGGCTGTTGTCATCATTTCTTCAAACGGAAGCCTCTGCGGAGCATTTAACAGCAATGTGATCAAGAAAACGGAAGAGGTTGTCTCCCTTTACTGGAACATGCCAGACAAGGAACTCCTTTTTTATCCCATTGGAAAGAAAATAACGGAAGCTGTCATCAAACAGCATCAGATACCCCAGGGCAAATACAATCACTTGATTGACAAACCAGACTACGCAGAAGTTGCAGCCATCGCCGATGAACTGATACACTTGTTCCTGACCAAGCAAATCGACTCGGTTGCACTCGTTTACAACCACTTCAAGAATGCTGCCGTTCAGACATTGAAAGTGGACACCATCCTGCCTTTGGTTCCAAAGAAGAAAAAGATGAGGGTTTCCAAAGAAGCTTTCGATTTCATCCTGGAGCCGGATAAGGAATACCTGATCAACCAGCTTGCGCCCAAGACGGTCAGACTGAGACTCTACAGCGCCCTGCTGGACTCCATAGCCGCCGAACACGCTGCCCGTACCACGGCCATGCAAACGGCTACCGAAAACGCTGCCGATTTGATTCAGGAACTGACGTTGAAGTACAACAAGGCCCGTCAGGAAGCCATCACCAAAGAAATCATCGACATTGTGGGTGGTGCTGAAAGCTTACGCTAAGCTGCCGGTCCTCCCTTTTCCATAAAATAACAGCCCTGCAATCTTTGGATTGCAGGGCTGTTATTTTTATAGTCTATAAGATCTTACCAAACATACGTTCCTACAGCTCCGGGATTAAGTCTTACATTGGCAAACTGGCCTTTATACTGAATTCGGAACATTCTGTCGGAGAAAGTATCGTTCGCAACGATCAACACAATTTTTCCTTCAGGAGTTCTGAATGCCACATTGGGCAAAACATCGGCCTCATTGAGGGTAGTGCGGTAAACCATGGGGCTTTGTTCGTCCTCGTAAATGTTCACCACCTTGTCACCTGCATTGGTCGATCCGATTCTTACAGAACCAGAAGTCACAAACTTGGAGGCGTGGGCAATTACATAATAAGCCACATTTTTAGTCACCTTGTCACCGTCGATGGTGATTGCACCCTGACAGCTACCACATCCACCATTATCGGTATGGGGGTCGTTCAGGGGATCAGCGGCAAGATTCCACAGGATAACATTCTTGCTCCAGTTTTTGGAAGCACCAAGAATTAAGGTTTTGACAGGATTTGCAATGTTGATTTCAGGGCTATTGGGCTTTTCAACCGTCATTTGCTCCGTAAAATAAACATTCTTATCCGGCCTTGCAATATGGAGGTAACTCATCGTTCCCATTTCTCCGACATAATGGTGAAACGCTGTTCCATCCACGTATTTGGAGGCAATAGGGTCGTTGAGAATCATCAGAGGGAAGTCGGGCCGGTCACAATTGTGGTCAAGAATAAGGATTTTGGTTTGTATGCCTGCCTTTTCAAAGGCCGGTCCCAGGTTTTCCTTGACAAATTTCAGCTGTTCGGCTGCAAACCAGGGCATACTTGGGGTATTCCTTGAATTCATCGGCTCATTCTGCACCGTGATGGCATCAATGGTGATGCCTTGTTTCTTCATGGCTTGAACGTACTTTACAAAGTATTGTGCATAAACTTCATAGCATTCATCCTTGAGCCTGCCGCCACGGACATTGTTGCTTTCCTTCATCCAGGTTGGAGCGGACCAGGGAGAACCCAGTATCTTAATTTCGGGATTGATGGCAAGAATTTCCTTCAAAACAGGAATGACGTCTTTTTTGTCCTGGGCAAGATCGAATTTCTTTAGTTCAAAATCGGTTTTCCCTTCTTCCAGATCGTCGTAGGAAAACACAAAGTCATTCAGGTCGGAAGCACCAATGGATAATCGAAGGTAGCTTGTACCAATATTGTTGCCGTCGCGGCCAAAGATATCTTTCAGTATTTTGGCTCGTTCGCCTGCACTCATTTGGGTCAGAAGTCTCGCACTACCACCGGTCAGGGCGTAACCAAAACCGTCCATAGCTTGATAGCTGGTCGATTCGTCAATGACAATAGCCTGACCTCCACGACCTTTGTTGGTTGAAAATGGAATGGTTTCGGCCTGTTTGGTAAAAAGGTTCGCACGATCCGGAGTGGTTACCCATGCCTCAATCTGAGGCGCATGATCCTGTGCAAACAGGACATTCAGGTTCATAACTGAACCCAAAATAAGAAAGCTGGTGTTGATTTTGTTTAGCATATAAATTTATTTAGGTGTGTTGTGTTTCTCTGCCGCCCGGCAAAATTGCTGCCTGCACTCAAATATCCGAATTTACGCAAAATAAAACAACTGAAATTTGAAAACAGTGGAACTGTTATATCTACAATTTACCCCTTAAACCAAAAAAAAGACGATGAAACTGAGATTATTTTAGACTATTAAATAAAAAGGGAAGCGTCTTCCGAAAATTTCATATCCTAAAAAAGTGGATATATACTCCAGTCTTCTGTTTTCCGATTTTCAAAGACCGATGCCCGAAATACGTTCCATGAGCTCAAGGCACATCCGGCTGTTATGGTATGGGCATTTCCAGAAACCGGCCTTATCATTGTCATAGTCCACCTCTCCTTTGGAAGAAACGGCCCAGTGCCATTCACCATGTTTTTTATCGATGATGAATCCTTTGATAAATTTCCAGTTGGCAAGCACTTCCTGGATAAACTTCTTCTCTGAGGTCAACTGGTAGACATTGAAAAAACCAACCATGGACTCAGCCTGCGGCCACCAGTCACAGTTGTTGTCGGTGTGTCCGGTCTTGTAATCTTTTTCGTTGATGATGGAACCGTCTACCATGACGCCCTCCATTGCTGCATGGGCAATTCGGACAGCTTCGGCCTTGACTTTTACCAGAATGTCTTTATCGCCAAGTACTGTAGCGGCTTCTTCAAGCAACCAGGAAGCTTCAATGTCGTGTCCGTAGGAAACCAGCGTAGACTTGCATATCCAGTTTTCGTCGAAAAACAGGTCCAGATGGTGTGTCTCGGTGTTTATGATTTTCTCTAAAAAAATCTCAATCAGGTTTTTCAGCTGTTTTTCCAGAAAATCATCTTTCCATACACGGTAAAGGTTGGTATAAGCTTCCAGAATGTGCAGATGCGTATTCATGGTCTTCTTCTCATTGGCATCCTTTTCACTGAGACGGAGGTCGTCAAGCATTTTCCAATCGCGGCTATAAGCCTCGAAATAGCCATTAAGATGTATATCGAAGCTGTGTTTCTCTATAAGTTGGAACAATTCGACGGCCTTATCCAGAGAATCTTGATCGGCTGTTGCCCGGTAATGCTCAGCCAGGGCGTAAATGAGGAAAGCGATGGCATAGATCTGTTTTTTGGTATCTCTGGGAGTGCCGTCGGCATTGAGCATCCAATAGATGCCTCCATGTTCCCGATCGTAGAAATGCTGGCTGATATAATCCTTGGCACGGTTGGCGTAAAACAAATAACGTTCATCCTCCAAATGAAGAGCTGCGGAAGAAAAAGTCCAAAGGATGCGGGCATTCAGGATGGCTCCTTTGGGAGATTCAGGCAGTAAAACGTTCCTGCCTGTCATTTGTCCATAAAAGCCACCATGCAAAAGGTCTGTCATCTCATTCATCCAGAAAGGAAGTATGTTCTGGGTCAATTCTTTTTTCAATTCTAGCTTGAGAAGTTCAATCTTATTTTTCATTACATTTCTTTTTTCTGACAGGACAATCTTTTGTATCAGATTTTTTCCACCCTTTTCTGGTCTAGTTCCATGGTTATTTGATTCATCCTTTTCTCACTCAGAGGATATAAAGATATGAAAATGACGGACAAAACGGTTCCGAAAGCCGGCAACAGACTCATCATCATGCGGATGCCATCCTGAGCCTGGGCAGACTGCACCACATTGGCCTTGAACCCAAAATAAGCCAATAACCAGCCGGTTAACGCTCCACCTATGGTCCAACCAAATTTCTGAGACATGGAAGAAGATGAAAAAATCAGACCGGTGGCCCTGTTTCCGGTTTTCCACTCGGAATAGTCGGCGCAATCGGCATACATGGACCACAAAAGTGGGAAGATGCAACCGGCGCAAATGCTGATCAGGAACTGAAAGATATAAATCCAAAGCAGATTCTCCTTGCCGAGCCAGAAAAAGAGTATACTCAGCACAGTGGCCAGAGCCATTGCTCCCATATACGTGTATTTCTTACCAATAACGTTGGAAATCGGTGCAGCCAGGATCACTCCGATAATGTTGGAAGCTTGGCCGAGGACCAGATAGAGAGAGGTCAACGTAATACTTGTGCCCAGAGCCCCAATCTTGAATGCTTCCACATCCTGAATAAAGTACTTAAAATAGTAAACCGTCGCACCGTCACGGATGGAGTTAAAAATCAGGGCAGCTATTCCTGCGCCAAGCAGAATCCACCATGGACGGTTCTTGACCAAATCCCTGAAATCATCCTTAATGGGTGTCTTTTCCATTTTAATAGGTTTGACGCGTTCTTTGGTCCATGAAAAACAAAGAACAAAGAGCACAACGCACATGAGTGCGATGACAAGCACGCCCAGCTGCCAGCCCAACTGCATATTGGGTTCAGACGGGTTGCCCATTTTGCTGAACAGTTCTACCAGAGGCTCAATGAGCAGCAATGCTATGAAACTCCCCACATAGGCCAAAGCCATACGAAAGGTAGACAAGGTATTGCGGTCACTGGGTTTTGGAGACATTACTCCCAGCAAGGAAGCATAGGGGACATTGATCATGGAATAAACCATCATCATCAGGGAATACGTAACATAGGCATAAATGAGCTTGCCCGTCATGCCAAAAGACGGCGTGGTAAAGGTCAAAACCCCGATCAAACCAAACGGTACTGCTACAAAAAGCAGGTAAGGCCGGAATTTGCCCCAACGGGTATGGGTCCTGTCAGCTATGACGCCCACAATGGGATCAAAAAAGGAATCCCAGATGCGGGTGATGAGGAACATCGTACCAACTGCAGCGGCAGGGAGTCCGTAAACATCCGTGTAAAAAATCAACAGATACATACCGAACAATTTCCAGAACATGGAAGAGGCCATGTCTCCGAAACCATACCCTATTTTTTCTTTTAATGCTATCATATTGTCCTGTTTCAAAATTTGCAGCCGAGGCTCTTATTCATATCGACAAGTTTAATGATATTTTCGACAGAAGCATAAGAACGAAGCCCATCTTTTGGAGTATTCATGCAATAATCCACAAGTTTGTCGACCGTCGATGTGGCAACATGCATTCTGGTGTCACAGGATGCGTAATAAATAAAGACCGTCCCGTCATCATCACAGATCCAACCATTGGAAAATACGACGTTGGAAACATCGCCCACGCGCTCCTCTCCCTGAGGAGCTATGAAGTAACCTGCAGGACTGGCTATTTCCTTTGTAGGATCTTCCAGAGAAGTCATATACATATAAAGTACATAACGCAAACCTGCAGCACAGCCACGAACACCATGAGCCAAGTGGAGCCAACCTTTGGAAGTTTTGATGGGATGAGGACCTTCCCCATTCTTCATTTCTTTAACAGTATGATAAAGACGCAAGTCTATGATCTTTTCCTCGCAAACCTGGGCGTGACAGATATCATCAATGAGTGACCAGCCGATGCCGCCTCCTTTGCCTGTATCGATAAAGCCATCCTGGGGTCTGGTGTAAAGAGCATACTTACCATCGACAAATTCGGGGTGCAACACCACATTCCTTTGCTGATATTTGGTTTTCAGGTCTGGAAGGCGATACCAGGTTTTCAGATCTTTCGTTCTTGCTATACCTGCAGCAGCAACAGCGGAAGAGAGATCTCCGGCCGGAGCATCGGGATCTTTTCTCTCGGTACAGAACACTCCGTAGATCCATCCGTCTTCGTGTGCGGTCAGGCGCATGTCATAGACATTGGTATCCGGTTCCTCGGTTTCCGGCATCAGTACCGGATAATCCCAGAAACGAAAATGATCTGTTCCGTTGGGGCTTTCGGCTACTGCAAAAAAAGACTTTCGGTCTGAACCTTCCACTCTGGCCACAACATAGTATTTACCGTTGAGCTTGATGGCTCCCGAATTCATGACAGCGTTCATACCAATGCGTTCCATCATGAATGGATTCGTTTCGGCATTGAAATCATACCTCCAGATTATTGGAGTATGTTCAGCTGTCAGGATGGGATATTTATATCGGGAGAAAACGCCATTGTTATCCGTGACCTTTTCGTTATCACGGTTGATGAGCAATTCTTGTTTCTCTACGAGTCTTTTGATTCTTTCGTCCATATTGTGCTATTATTTTTTGAGTGATTATTTTACGGTAATATTGGAGGGCATGACATACATGTTGGGCAAATCTTTTTCAAAAATGGTTTGCGGATCGTTGTAGAAAGTCTTGAAGTCATCGGCAGAGACATCCGTCGGGTAAGGGCCGAAGGCATGACGCGGATTATCGTTTCTCCAGGCTACAACCATGGAGGCCACATTGTTTCTGAGTGGTGCCAGAACATCTCTGGTCCAGTAGTTGGCGGTATGGTCATTTTCAAGTCCGGTTTCCGTAACTCCTACCGGCTTCTGAAGAATGTCGGACATTTCCGTAAGCCCTTTCAGGTTGGAGACAAAGGCTTCCCTTTTTCTACCGTGATAGCAATCCATGCCCAACAAATCCACGTAATCATTGCCCGGCCAGCGATACATCAGCCTGGCCTTTGCATCGGCATAAACATCATCCATCTGTGGGGAGATGGCGTAAATCACGTTGTGTACATTTTTGACATCTCGAAGATAGGTGACAATGAATCTCCAAAAAGCCACAAATTCCTGGTCGCTGGTGGAGGCTGAACCCCACCAGTTCCATTTTTGGGTGTGCTCATGCAATGGGCGGAAAATGACGGGTATGGACTGACCGTTTTCATCCACCATGGAGTGAAAGGCTTCCGCCACGCCATCCAAACGCTTTTTGTACTTGATGTTCATTTCGCTGCCATCCTTCAATATCTGGTCTACGACTTTGGTATTGTCCCAGGCTGTTCCTTCCGGATATTTTTTCCCAGGCCCTTCGGTGAGAGGATTGTTCTGATGCCATACCAGCATGCTGATTCCTCCGCGTTTGTAGGCGGCTTTGATCAATTCAATTTTTTGGGGGTTGATGCCATTCATATCTAGGCTATAAACCGCCGGATGGCTGCCGGTCAGGTCTTTGACGTCACTGCGGTCTACATCGCCTCTCCAGCCGATGCCGTAAGAAGGATAATCGTGATGACCGAACATAACGCCGTTTTTTTGTATTTGCCAAAGGTTGGCGTAAAGGGCCTTGGTTTGGGGAGTAGCATTGGAATCAACCATGGTCAGCACTTCTTTGGCCTGGTCCTTGAAAAGTTGTTGGGCAAACTCATTGAGCTGTGAACGCCAGAACTTCCATTCATGGCCTGCCTCTTCGTGGTGGAACTCGTTCCTGACGCCCCATTTGTTGAGACGATCCGCAAAATTCAGATGCCCCTGATAACGTGGGTCTTTGGTTCCACAGCTGATCCAAAGCAAGCGGAGTTGTTCGTTGGCCTTGGTGGGGTCTGCCGTAAAGCCTGGCACATACTTGTCAAGGTCGAAATTGTCTTCACTCAGAATACCAGCACTAAAGTCACCGATATATGAAAATTTATCCATGTTACGCATTCCCAAGACAAAAGCTTGTCCACCTCCCATGGAAAGGCCGGCGATAGCCCTGTTTTCCTTGCCTTTCAATATCCTGTAATGATTTTCCACATAAGGCATAACATCAATCAGCAATTCATCTTCGAGTATCTTCATACCTTCTACGGTGCTTCCTCCCGACCAGGATCCATCGGTGAGTCCATTGGCCATGACGATAATCATGGGGGTTGCCTTCCGATCGGCGATCAGGTTGTCCATGATGACATCGGCACGGCCATCTCTGATCCAGCTGCTTTCGCTGTCGCCTCCACCGTGGCGGAGATAAAGCACCGGGAAGCTCTTTCCTGGCTGCTTACTGTATGCAGCAGGAACATAAATGTACATTTGACGCATTTTCTGCATCGGAGTGGACATGTATTTGAGAATGTGCACTTCTCCATGTGCAATATTTCTTTGTTCGTCAAAACGGGGGGTATCGCCGTCCACCTCAACTACACTACCGTATACTTCTGTTCCTGCCTTAACCACCGGGTTGACCAAATCAATGACCTTCAAACCATCTACCTGAAAAGCATATTGATAAAGCCTGGGTTCGACCGGACCTATGGTCACATTCCAAATTCCATCCTTATCCTTTTTCATGGTTTGTGGAGTGACGTCCCATTCATCAAAAAGCAGAGACACTTTTTTTGCTTTGGGTGCCTTGATCCTGAATGTGATGGTTTTATCAGCGTTCACCACAGGGGAGAATTTGGGACCGCTGGGTTTCCACCAGCCAGCCGTACTGAAGGTGTTCTTGTTTTGAGCCTCCATCGGGGACAAACTCATAGTAAGCATTGCAATCAGCAGAAATAGAATCTTTTTCATCTTTGAACTTTATCTGTAAATGAGAGAATGTGATCTTGAAACAGTAATTAAGGAATCAGTTTCCTTGCTTTTCCATCCGGGTCGTTTTTGACTTGACAAGCATCATTGAGAATCATGACCGGACCCTCTTTCTCTGTATATTCCGGCCATAGGGGCAAAGATTTGCAGTTGGGATTTCCCGTATACATGAAATGGATCAGGGCATCCGACATTTTGTCGGAAAGCGTTCTTGGCCGTTTGCCTCCTCCTGTATGAGTCACCATCAAATCGGTATTTCTGAACCAGAAACTGATGTCCAGACAATGGAATGCTCTGTGGCGGCCGTCAAAAAGCGGAGATTGCCAGCCGAACCATGCCAGATAGACCGGCGATTTCTGATGGAGTTTTGCGTTGGCTGTCGCAATGATTCCTTTTCGGTTGGATAGTATCATTGCCCAGATTTCTACCGGACGGGATTCCGGAAATTGGCCGGCATAAGCATTCACAATCTTTTCAGTCTGGTCTCCATAAGTGCCTCTGAGTTTATCAACCACTTCGGGCAACGTGATGTTTTCAAGTGCGGGCGTATCTCTGTCAGGATTCCATTCATGAAAAGTAGAACTCAATATCATGGGAATATCTGGAGAGGTTGGATCCGAATTTACATAAAATGGGGTATCAGGAATGTTGCGTCCATCCGCTACAGGAGCAAAACCACCGCGTTGTTTTCTGATAGTCTGATTTTCTTTTTCAAACTTCCTCAGAGCTCGGTCTGACACCCTCAGATATTCATTCCATGGCATGTTTTGCAAACTATCCATCTGGCTCGCCTCCAAGCCTGCTTCTTTCAGGACATAAGCCCCCAAGTCCCTTGCATATTGTTTGTCATTGGCTACGATTGAAGACCCGCTTAAAGCGACAGCCTTGTTGACAAGACCTTTTGCTGCGGGCATGGCGGCAACGATGGTCACCTTGGATCCACCACCGGATTGTCCCATGATCGTGACATTCTGGGGATCGCCTCCGAAGTTGGCAATATTTTCATGAACCCAGCGCAGAGCCTCAATAATATCAAGCATACCAACGTTGCCAGAGTCTTTGAATTTTTCACCACCTACTGAAGACAAATCCGTAAAACCAAACGAGCCTAAACGGTGGTTGATGGAGCAAAAGACGATGTCGCCATAACGTGAAATGTTCTCGCCATCGTAACCATCCTGTTCGTAGCCATTGCCACGGGTAAAACCGCCACCATGGAGCCAAACCAGGACAGGGCGTTTCTTACCGTCATTGATGGAAGGGGTCCAGATATTCAGACGCAGGCAATCCTCGCCCATCTCATCGTAGTTCCAATGATCCACAAATGCGGAATAGGACTCTGCACTGCGATCATAGAAATCCTGAGGAGAGGAACTGCCAAAGAAAACGGCCGGACGGACGCCTTCCCACGGCTTCGGTTTTTGAGGAGGCATAAAGCGGTTCTTTCCTGCCGTATTGGCACCGTATGGTATACCTCTGTACTGATAGATGCCCCGCAACACAAAACCGCGAACTTTGCCGTAGGTTGTTTGAGCAACAGCAATATTTTCGCCAATAAAGACTTGTTGTCCATCTTTGTCCAATGCCTTTTGAGCCTTGTTTGATGCAGAAACACGCAGTCCGGAAAACGCAAAGCTTACAACCACAAGACCCAAAAAGATTTTACGGGTCACCGGACTTATACTCTGTAAACCTGTAGATGCCTGAATTTTCATGTATTATAGATTTAAAACGACTACTTTCTTAGATGTCCAAAGGTAGATTGAATTGCTTCTTTCTTGTCAATACTATTTTGACTGATATTTGTATTATTCAATAGTTTCAATGGTCAGTTGAAAATAGGGCCGATAACATTGGATGCCTTGGATATGCCGGATGCATTTTGAGCCTTGATGCGATAAAAATACTTCACCCCTTTCACGGCTTGCTTGTCCGAGTAAGGAACATACGGAATGGCATCTTCCATTGCTTTTTTGTCCAGAACCATCCATTTTCCTTTTTCGCCGGTTTTGCGTTCAACCACATAGGAGGCAGCACCCACAGAGCCTTTCCATCTGAGTTGAACAGGGGTGCTTTCGGGAATCAGAAATGGCACCTTGGGAGCTGCAAGAGCTGGCATTGCAAGACCTCGGATCTTAAAGGCATAACGGCGGATCTGGTCCATTTTGTTTTTTTCATTGGTGGCCGGTCCCTCAAATCCGGGCCAACGGTAACAAGGATTTGTTTTGTCGGCACCGGAACCATGATAATAGTATCCGCCGTCCTTGGTATGGTAGCGCAAGCTCCAGACCAAGGCTCCTGATGTACCGTTCGAAAGAACTTCGTCAAACAGTTTTTCATGGATTTCAATCTTGTCGCTGTTGAATTCTCCTACATAAAAAACTTTCTTGCCTTTGCACAAAGCTCTGGATTTGGCACAACCTGCAATATAATCGCCCCAGTAATAATGGTCGGTCAGCATATCGACATAAGGATTGTTCAGCTGGTCTTGCGAAAGGCCGTAGCGGTAGCAGTCCTTGCCATCGTTCACCAAATGGTTCTTGTCGATACCCTTGATGTATTGAGCCATTTCAAGGGTCCAACGGTCAAAGACCTTGGCATCGCCTTCGGCATTTTCAATACCCAGTTCATTTCCGGTTTCCCAGGCCAGGATGGCCGGATCATTCTTGTACAACACGCCAGTAAGTGTATTCTTGCGGTTCAGCACATAGTGAACCAAATCCTTGTAGTCTTCTTTCAAAATGGAATCTGAACAAAATTCACCCTTTTGCTTACCCCGGAAAGCGGCCAATTGTTTGGTACCGCCCCACCAGTCCCAGTTGTCGATAAAAGGTACGATCAGCCGGATCTGATATTCGTTGGCCAACTTCAACACCAGGTCAAAATCGCGGAACAGGTCTTCGTCGTATTGTCTTAACCCATTGATGTGGGATTTTTGCGTAGGGTTGTTGCTACCGCCAACAACGGAAAAGACATAGGTTCTGGTCACCGTACCGCCCATTTGCCGGATGGTTTCAAAAATATCACGGATCTCATACTCATTGACGCGATGCCAGTCTTCGGACAGGAAGCTCTTGTCTTCCTGAATATGCATGTTGGGCGTATTCAGACCGACAAATCGGAATTCTTTGCCCTGATCCATCAGCTTGTCACCGGAGCGGGTGATGAATCCAAAACTCTTTTGTCCGGAAGACTTGATGCCTGCGTGGGTAGTCAGGACCAATCCCATCATAAGAAGCGACGATAGAAGTGTTTTCGCCGTAAAGTTCAACGTTCTTTTCATATTCATTCAATTTATATTTTTGTTTTTTTCATCCTTTTCAAAAAGCCTTTGCATGGACTCAAATATCAGAAATTTAAGGCAAAAGCTATTCTTTAATAATTCTTATCTTTTTCTGAATGTGATCTTTTTCATTCGCCAGGATAATACAATATATACCGGAAGACAAACCGGAGAGATCCAAAGCATTTTGATTGACGGGCTTGACCGAAACAAGCATTCCCTGGGTATTGAATATCCTGGCCTGGGTTGCATGAAGATCGTCATTTTCAATGGTGAGGGTTTGTTTAACGGGATTCGGATAAAAACCCATGTTTTGGCTTGGAGTGGTCACAGCCGTGTTGCCGGTGCCCGATGACAGGATGTATACCACTTCTCCCCTGGAGGACAACGAAATATTTGTCACCGTCAGCACTTTCCCGGAAGAGGTGGTATTGTTCAGATCGGTAGAAACCAAGGTGGTCGGATTAAACGATTGAACCTTGAACTGGGCATCATCGGTCACACTCAATTGGGCGGAAGTGCTCACGGCTGTCGTTCCGCTGTTGAGCATATAGACAAAATACTTGCTGCCGCATTTGACGGCATAGGCTTCCAGTCCACTGGCTGTAATGGTGGCCTTAGCCATGTTTCCCTTGCTTTCTTCCAGCATCTGGTCTGAAATCTTACGCACTCCCCTGAAATAGGTTTGCATATTTCGGGCATCGAAAGCTTCCCACCACCAGGTCATAGGAAGTATGGGGGTTGTGGAGAAAAGTCCATACCAAAGACCCCGTTTAAAGGTATAATCGTTTTCAACCCCTGTCGGATCGTTTGTATAAGCCCCGTTGGCACTGTAGCCAAACTCTCCGATTACATAGGGTTTATCGGTTTGCGTGAAATTGCGGATATGATTCATGATATCCGTCACACTCCAGTAAATATGCTTCTGGTTGAAATCGATGTCAGCCACATTGTTCAGGCCCGTGATCTCGCGATGGGAAATACTGGTGGTTACCAGGTGCCCGTAAGGATCGTTTTCCTTGATGTATTTGCTCATCTCCGTATGCCAGTCGGTGATGTATGCATCCGCTGCTGAACCGGTGACGGCTCCAAAACCGGACGAATAAGAAGCATTGTCTATCTCATTGAAAAATTCAAAGGCACCCAAACCCGGACTGTATCCCCAACGGGCAATGATGTAACGAAGCCTGTCCTTATATTTTGCCCTGGCTTCCGGCATGGTAAAAAAATCAAGCGGCGTGGAACAGGGTCCTCCGTTGACTGTATTGTAGTTATTTTGTGGCCAGTCGTCGATAAAACCGCCGTGCACATCCATGGATATCATGGCATGCAGCTCCAGTGAATCGACAAGTACAAAGAAACGATCAATACGGTTTATGGCCGAGGGGTTGAAATAGGCAGTCGAGTTGGTATAAAATTTGGTATTCTTGACCGTTTTCCATTCCAGAGGCATATTGAACACATGCATCCAGGTTCTGAAAAAATTAACGCCATTGGAAGCCAGCTTGGGTAACAGATATTCGTACGTGTATTTCTGGTCTTCATAGTTGCGGGCTTCCCAACCCATATTCTCACCTATACCTCTGAACACATCTCCGTTATCGAACCGGAAGGACCAGTTGTTGTTTTTATGCAAAATGCCTTTCCTGGTGGAAGTGCTAACAACAAAGGTCTTGGGTGTTGAACTGGCTATCGCGACCCCATATTTGGATATTCTAAAAAAGTAGGAATAGCTGCCGGTTTCCTGAGGCATGAAACGGGCTTTCCAGGCCGAAGATGTCGAGTTTCCAGATACATAGAAACATGGCAGAATCATACTCTTCCGGGCAGGCGACGTCAACACCATATCCAACTTAATCTCGGCCTGACTGTAAGGATTGGTAAAAGCAGAAACCAGACTGATGTCAAACTCCGCTTTCTCATAAAGTACCGGAGATTTCGTCAACAGGGAATCTCTCTGAATGGTATCGGCCTTGACCGAAGAAAAGCCCGACAACAGGATAGCGAACATCAGAATCGGTCCATTGATTTTATTTTTCATTTTATTTCTTTTAATATTCAGCCAGAACACGACCATCCTGTTTTGAAATCAACAAGAGCTTTGCCCTTCCCGACTCCAGTTTCACAGTGTAGGTTCGGTCTACCTGACGGTCTGATATGGTAAAAATTTCATCTGTATTGGTTTCGGACTCGAGCAGATACAGTCTGGTCTTTTCATAATCCATCGGCCGGACAAGAATTCCATGGTTGGTACAATCGGTCGTGAAAGATGGCTTTATTCCGGCCTGTTCGGCTGCATAGGAATAAAGAGCAGCAACGCTACCCAGATTGGTGTTAAGTTCTACCGGATATTCGGTCATCAGAATCTTTCCTTTTCCGACAGCGATGGTCCGAACCTTGCCTGTCTCCTGCTTCCAGACCATTTTATTCATCGTTTGCATGGAGGATGTATTGTAATAGTCCAGGGAGTATTGTTCCTTTCCCAAAGTCAGGGAGGAATGAAGATCCAGCACCGGAGCAATGTTGATGTCAGGTACCATTCCAGACAACCTGCATACAGATTCAAAATGCGGATCTTGGTCTACGGGGCCTGTCACCAAAAGAACCGATCCTTCGGAAACCCATCGGCAAAGCGTTTGCCAAGCCTCATCGGAAAGGATCTGGGCTGAAGGCAAAAGAAGAAGCCTAGGGCGACCTTTTACCTGATTCAACTGGTATTCTCCCGCAACATCGAAAGACAATCGGGTATAATAATGCATGGCCCGGACAGCATTCTTGGTGGCTGTAACAGCCAAGGGTTGCAGCACGGAAAATTGCAGCGAGTGTGGTGCGACAAGCAGAATATCCTGAGGTTCAGAATCTGTAAAATAGGAAGCATTTTCCTTGACAAATTTCACGAAACGCCCATACATTTCCCTTTCGGGAGAAGCCGTTCCGTCTCCGCGGTAAATACCGATGCTGGACTCGTTCTGGTTGAGCAGGGTATTGGCATTCCACACCCAGGGAATGACCCCCGCACCTTCAGCCCCCAGTCCTATGCAAATCTTTCTCTCAAGAGTGTTCCTGTAATCCTGTTCGTTCCGACGCGGAGACTCCCTTGGATCGGTGAATCGCATCAGGTTGGTTTCCTGAACCAATAAAGGCTTTTGCGGCGTTTTGGCCAGGAGATTATCCCAAAGCAAATCGTCGTCCTGCCACCAGGAATGCTGGTTGGTAAAATCACTGGTCTCGGCATAAAAAGAAGCCAGTATGCGGTTTGTAACACCGCCTTCGTCCATACCGGTCACCACCAACTGACGACTTCCTGCATCGCGGAAAGTTTTTCTGGCTTTGGATGCCCATCTGTTATAGGCAAACTGGGCGAAAAAATTGTAATCGTAGGCCATCAAGGGCTTTTCTCCTTCACCGTAAAGGTTGGATCTGGCAAGATCCTTTTCTTCAGGCAAGTTCACGGCCGTATCTTTAAGAAGATCGGCAGAAATGGTATTGAACCGTTCCGGAAGTCGTTCCTTTCCTTCCCAGTATTTATTTTGAAGCCACTGGTTCCACAAACTTTTCTCACTGTTCTGTCCGGTGGGGACATTGCCGCTCCACAAACGACCATCTTTTCCATAGGTCGGTTCATTCATAAGATCCCATATCAGATCCGGGTTATCCTTATAGCGTTCAGCCAGAAGACGAAGGTATCGGAACTGAATCTTACCTGCAATCGTATCGGTAAATGGGGCAACACTTCCGGGCACCTGTGGCTGGAAAGGAAAAAGACAGACTTGTACGGGCAAATCGTATTTTTTGGCCGTATACAACCATGCATCAAGACTTCGAAGGGTTTTCTCGTTGGGCTTACCCTGACTGTCCATGAACAGTTCATAGGGATACCATTTCCAAAGGCCGGTGCGTAGCATATTGATGCCCATCGACTTCATCTCTTTCATATCCCTGTCCCAAACAACGGGGTTGGGATATTGTAGAAAATGCCTGTTCTTTTCGGTAGACATGTAAGTCATACCCACCACCGGATAGACCTTTTCGCCCCGGACAAGGAAATGGGAATTGGTGGAAAACGGAAGGCCAACCTTCAGTTTCTCTCTGTCTCCGCAAATAAAACCACCCATCCGTTGCTCCAGGATTTTGTCCTTAAGCCTGATTGTCAGGGATATTTGGTAAAGACCTTCCTTCAAAGGCTTTTTCAGGTTCAGATGAACCAAGGTATCTGTAGCCGGGACACGTATATCCGTATACTTTTCTACCGGATGACCTTGATTGGAAATAAGGACATCGATGTTAAAGCTGGCACCGGGGAAGCCCAAAACATGTAGCCTTATCTCCAGGCCACCCATCTCTCCCGGTTGGTAAAAAGCATAGTCCGGTACGATATCCGTTTCAACCGGCTTTTGTGCTGCATAGGGAATATAGGCCTTCAGCAGGGATTTACCTTCTGCTGTACGCCAGTAACCTTCTTGAGGAGTAAAAGTGAAAAACACCCAACGGCCACCCACAAAGTCGGAATGATAACGATCCATGCAGGATATGAGGGGCACCGTTTTAACACCGGATGAATCCATACCACAAAGGATGGAAGTAAACCGGCTGCTCAGGTTTCCCCATAAGCCTTCCGACAAGCGGTTCGTACCGGTAAAGGCAAGCAAGGAAAAGGCCTGGCTGGGCTGTAGTGCAAAGGCGTTTGGCAAAAATCCGAAGTCGGGATGACGTCCTACACACTTCATTCCATCCACCGGTACGGGATAAGCCTCATAAATATTCAGTTGCTCCGTAAACCGGTTGGTTACAGATCCTGTCTTATAGCCGCCCTTGGTTTTGGTCACATTAATGGAAAAGGGCCTTCCGCCGGTAACAATCAGATTTCCGCCTTTTTGAAGAAAGCTGAAAATATCCGTCCAGACTTTGTCGGACATGGCCGATCCGTATGGCCATATCAGCAAGTCAATGTTTGCCTTTTCATCAATCCATCGATGCAGACCTGCAAAATCCGTTTTGGTGATTTGCCTGCCTTTCAGCACTTGTTGAATTTCAGAAAAACTTAACGGTTCGGTTTCGAGGGTGGGAAAACCGGATTCTTCCAGAAACAAGATTCCGGGATTCCGAGCAGGTTTTGGTGTACCGGCCAGAACATTTCCACATATTCCCACCACCATCAAGACGAAGGCCACTCTTTTCAAAGTCAATATCTGGATCTGTTTCATGGTATTTAAAAAAGGATTGTTCAGGATGATCCCGCAAATGGAGAAATCTTTAATATTTTCCCCATCTGCGGAATACCTGATTTTATTTATCTAATGACGGTGTCACGGTACTTTTCACATTATAGCCATCCGTGACAATAGAAACAGGTGCGGTGACACCATAGGTGACACTCAGACGTCTGCTTTCGCCAGGTAAAAGATTGAAGTAACCGTCTGAGAAATAGGCGGGCAAAATTGTTTCACCTGTCGTGGCATTGCAAAGATTCATTTTCACGCCGATTGCCGGAACTCCGGTGGTATTGGTCACTTCCAGTTCCATACGATTCTGGCCGCCTTTTTTGATGCCCAAGGTTTTCAGTTGCAATGCAACGGGCTGCAAACCATTGAACGATTTGAAATCGCCTTCTTTGGTCGCCGTTTTCCAGTATTCATTTCTGGAGAGTTCCTTGCCGTTTTTGTCGGAAAGGATCACACGTGCCAGATAAACTTGAGGCAATCCTTTCAGTTCCGGGGTGAAACATTCCGTCAGTTGGTTGGCCGGAGCTTGCAACAGTCGAACACTTTTTTCATATAGCTTCTTTCCCTGCAGGTCGTAACACTGCAATCCGACCTTGACATTTTTGAGTGCCTGAAGACTGGAGTTGACGATGGAAACCTTGTTATCGTGGAGGTTCATCTGTACATGGACAGGCTCACAAGCCTTGAGGCTGCCGAAATAAGAGCCGAAGGTCTCGTAATCCCACGAATAGACCTGCCAAACCATACTTGGCCATGCCGGATGTGTCATCCACAAGAGGAGCCCGCTGGTGTTGTTCCACATCTTGCTGTTCCACGACTCAAACATGGCACGATGACTGTCGTAATTGACCATTTGAGCTTTCTTGCAGAAATCATCCAGGCTACCGGGGGTTCCATACAGCGTTTCAATGGCCTTACGATATTCTTCCTGACCGAAATGCAGGTCATGGTAAAACCAGACATCGCTGATGGGCCAGACATCCTCCTTAGCCATCATTTTTCGCATGGACTGGGCCGTAGGAACGGATGGTGTCCCCTGTTCAGTATTGAAACCTTTTGCATTTTTGCGGAAATAGTCGGCGGCATCTGTAAAGTAGTGCCAAGGGCCGCTCGGACGAAGGTTCAGATATCGGGAATTGCCCTGATAATGGCGGGTTCCGTCTTCTTCGGCTATCATTCTGGCCAATCCTTCATCAATGGCTTCCGGCGCATAGCCTTCGTTTCTGGGACACCAAAGCGCAATGCAGGGATGGTTGCGGAAACGACGTATCACTTCGCGGGCATTGGTCAGAAAAAGTTGGTCATCATTGACATTCAGGTTGTAGCCTTCGGTGGAAAGCCAGAAATCGTTCCAAACGAGCATGCCGTATTCGTCGCAAAGATCGTAGAATACCTCTTCCGTACTCTCTCCTGTCCAGTTGCGGATCATGTTGAAATGGGCATCGCGATGAAGTATGAAATAAGGTTCCAAATGTTGACGGGATACCTGCTTCATGGCATCGTCCATACCCCAGTTTCCACCTTTACAGAAAATACGTTGGCCGTTTACCTTAATAACCAGATAGGGAGCCGTACGTTTGTCCTGTACTTCATGGAACAAGGATTTGTCAATGCCTTCATGCAACTTGGGAATATTCACTCCATCTCCCACATCCTTGCGGTCGAGGTTCTTGAAAAGAGGTTTCTTGTCTTTGAGGGCTTCAATGGGGAAATATTCCACCCTCCAGTCTGTCGCTGCAGGAGCATCCACTGTCAGTTCATAGGACAGCTCACGGATGCCGAAGCGGGTGGTTTTTGTATCGGATACATCAGTACCGTCCCTGGCTTCCATCTTAAGTTCATACAAAGGATGAGCCCCGTAACCATTCGGCCACCAAAGCTTCGGATTCAGAATCCGGAGCTGGGGATACTTGTCTGCTGTAAAGGAAACCAGGCGTTTTTCGCCTGCGGCAAGTTGCAGGGTTTGCTGGAAAACTATTTTTCCGATGCTTCCCTGAACAGTGACGTTCCTGTCCTGTCTTGAATCGTTCATGACTTCTGTCTCAACAAAAAGCTTGGCACTTGTCGTGTCCGGCAGCGGCAAATCGGACACCACTTTCGTGTCACCTATCCGAACATCGCCAACATAACGGATACGGACATCCTGCCAGATGCCGATATTACGGTCACGGATGCCCGGCATCCAATCCCATCCTTCTGAACTGATGAAAGTAGGCCCGTCCAGACAGAGCTGACCACCATTGGGTCCTCTGCCTGAAGAGGGGGATTCCTCGTGGGGAATACCAGGATTGGCAGGTGGATAGATATGCACGGCCAGGATGTTGGCACCATTTTTCTTGACAAGTGCCGTGGCATCAAAGTCACCACGTACGAAAGCTCCGTCCATACGGCCGAGGATCTTACCGTTCAACCAAATCTCCGCCCTGTAATTGATACCATTAAACAACAATCTGATGTTTTTTGACATACCGGCTTGGGGTAGCTCAAACGTGGTCCTGTACCACCAGTCTGTCCTGCACAAGGATTCCGGAATGGCCAGATTGTTCAGGCCATGGTACGGGTCGGGGTACACACCCTGCTCCACAAGAGTGGTAAGAACTGTACCCGGAACAACGGCGTTGTACCAGTCGGAAGTGTTGAAGTCCTGATTGAAGATAGACCTGTCGGATGCCATCACCCTGGAAGCCTCAGCCAGTTCCCAACCATCACTTATTTTCCATTCATTTTGCCGGACAGGCTCTAAGACAGTCACAGCCGAATGTTTGGCCTTTCGTACGGATGTTTGGGCAGGGACAGCCGACTTTGGCAGCGTGGAAGCATCCTGCGGGCTGGTCAGACCAAAATTCTGACCAAAAACGGGTGTTGCAGTCATGGCTGAAACGGCAAGGATATTTATGATTTGTTTTAGTTGCATCATTTTTTGATTGTTTTACAACAGAAACCTCAAGGGCTCTGCTTTTTCAGAGTATTTTGTTAACGCACCGGAGTCAGGATATAAACGATTTCACCGTTGGGCTTCAAGTCCTCTGTCGGGAAGGAAAGCTCCTGGCCGGCCGGAACCGGATTGCTTACATTCTGATATTGACAGGTTGAAGGTGCAAAACTTTGAACCTTGTATTGACTGTTGGTACTGATATTCAGCGTCAGATCCGCAGAAAGAGTATCCTGCGTGGCATTGAACACGTATGCAAATATCTGCTCACCGCACTTGACGCTATATGCCTCCAGATTTCCGGCCTTGGCAGAAACAGGCACAAAATCGCCTTTGCCCGCAACCAGCATCCTGTCGTTGATTTCCCGGACTCCCTTGAAGTAAGTGGTCATGCCTCTGTCTTCAAAATATTCCCACCACCAGCTCATCGGCAAAATGGGAGTCGAAGTAAACAGGCCGTACCACAAACCACGTCGGTAATCGGTATCCATTCCTTCGGCAAATTCATCGAAGTTTTTGGACCAGTCCCATTCATAGCCAAATTCACCGATTACGTACGGTTTACCAAATTCCTTTTCATACTGCATGATTTGGGCCGGGATAATGCCTGTATTCTTGTATATGTGTTTCTGGTTGATGTCGATGTTGGGCAACGAATTGAGTCCTTCGAGGTCCCGGTGCGAAATGCTGGTGGTAACCAAATGTTTGTATGGGTCAATCTGCTTGATGTAGGTGCTCATCTCGTCATGCCATTTCACAATGGATGCTGCACTGATGGGATTCTGCGGATTTCGGAACTGTACGTTGTCGATTTCATTGAAAAGTTCCCAGGCAGAGATTTTGGTACTGTACCCCCAGCGGCCGATGATGTAACGCAAACGGTTCTTGTATTTTGCTTTTGCCTGTTCGTTCACGAAGAAATAGTCGGGTGAAGGCCTTTCCTGCCCCACGACATTGGGTTTTGGACGGTCTCCGGCTCCTTGTCCCAAGGTCAGCATAATGTACATGTCCAACGAATCGGCCAGATCGATCATACGATCGAACTTCTTGATGGCACTGGGATTGAAATATTCATCGGTGGAAGTGTAACGTTTGTTGTTGATGCCATTTTGCCAATCGATGGGCAAGTTCCAGGAACTGATCCAAGTACGGTAAAAATTCACACCGTTCTTTGCAAGCAGGGGCAACATGTATTCGTAATTGTATTTTTCCTTTTCATGCAGAGCCTTGAAAAATTTGGAATCGTCGTTGGCACGGGATTCCCAACAAAAATTTTCTCCCACTCCCCTGAAAGGTTTCCCATTGTCAAATTCGAGAACCCAATTGCTTTTGGGATGAAGAAATCCATTTTTCTTGGAAGCCTTCGAATCAAATGTCACGGTCTTGGAAACATCCACGACTTTTCCCTCCTTACTCAATTGGAAAAGACAGCGGTACTTGCCAACTTCCTGTGGGGCAAAACGTGCTTTCCAGAGCGAAAGCATTCCACTCTGACCAGACTCAAAATAGCAGGGCAAGGCGAGTTTCTTGCCGGACGGAGTTACAATAGCCATATCCAACGCCACATCTTCCTGCAAATAGGGATTTACCCATTTTTCAACCAACTTTATGTCAAATTCAGCCTTTTCATATTGACTCACCGGACCGGCACCAAGGGTTACATCCTTAATCTGGGCCTGCAAGATGGTGGCAAAAGCCAAAGCGGAAATCAATACACCATATTTTTTCATCGTTCTAATTTCTAAAAAGTTCGTATTTTCAAACGCAAACATTACAACCATATCCCTTCAAAAAAACAATCCCTGTTCGGTCTTTCGGCTTAAGAGAATTATTAAACCTTAAAACCAAACAGGGAAAGTTGGTGAGGGTGCCCTTGGGGCTCAACAGGAAGTCCGGCAGAAGGACCGGACGACCCGATGAAGCACCCTCATATTACAAAAAGGCCCGAATGGCATTCACATCAATCACCACCACGGTATTGACATTTGTTGCAGCCAGCTCGTATTTGTTGGTACTGGTCAAGCCTACGGCAAGAACCAATTTCTTGCCAGTATAAATAGCCTGTTTAAGAGCATCGGCATCCACTGTCAAGTAAAATCCTGCACCAGTCTCCCCATCAGGAACAGTAACCGAGGAAGGCAGGGTGTACATGGTACTTGGCATGGCCATCGAACTGGCAATACCGGCCAGAGCAGCTGTAGTCTTTGCATCGTCGACCGCTACATTTACGGAGTAGCCCTCGTTGCTTGCAAACTTACCGGATTTGAGAACACCTAAAATGACGTCCAGATCTTTATTTGCATTGACCTTAAAGTTATAGGTCATGGTACCGCCACCAGCAGGAACAGCATAATTGCTGCTCAATCCGCCGGTAACCATAGACTGCGGCATGTATATGTAAGCGAAGCCATAGTCTGCTTCTCCGTCTCCTTTGTCACAGCCTGTAAGTGATGCCATCATCAGTACCGATACAATCAGTACCTTGTATTTCATGAATCTTTTCATTTCGTATCAACTTTTTAATTAATAACCTTCGTTCTGAGTCAGGGTACCGTTGGAATTCTCAACCTCACTTCTGGTGAATGGCAGGTAATAATTTCTGGACAAGAATGTTCTGGTGGTTACATTGACCACTTGGTACATAAAATTTCCAGCATTGTCTTTTGTCACCTTAACCCCCTTGATGGGTTGATTCAGCACAGTTTCCGCATCTTTCCAGCGCAACAGATCCCAATAACGATGATCTTCGAATGCCAGTTCTATTTTACGTTCGTGTTTTACAACGGCGCGGAAATCCTCTTTTGTGGTAGCTGTAATAGCCGGCAAAAGGCTGCTTGCTCTGTTACGAACCATGGTCAATGCCTGTTTGGCTGTCAAAGAATAGCCATTATTGGCATCCGGTCCATATGCTTCATTCATAGCTTCGGCATAATCCAACAATATTTCGGCATAACGATACGAAACCCACTGATTCTGTACGGTTGAACCTTGAGTCAGGTTCACATTGTCTGTCAGAAACTTTTTGAGATAGTAACCGGTTCTGGAAGCATTGGCCTTAGTCATGTCGTCCGTGCCACCAGGTGCCTGATCTATAGTTCTGCTGTTCCAGGTGCTACCATTGGTCACTACAGAGGCAGCCAGACGCGGATCCCTGTTCTTGTAAGGATTTGCGGCATCAACGGCACCAATGTACTCGTAATCGGCCACCAGATTCTGGGAAGGAGTTACACCGCTTTCACCACCGGCCGTTGCAATCGGATAGTTTCTGGTCTCAATGGAGTTGTTGGCTGCACGACGTACCGCAATAATAGTCTCATTACTGTTCAACGGTGCATTTCCAAGAAAGTATGCACGATAATCACTGTGTAAGGCATACCCCAGCGATGTGTTGGAAATAACATCGTAAGCCGCACTGGCTGCTTTTTTCCATTTTTCAACATCGCCTGATTCATTGTGCAACTTACTGGCTGCATACAAAAGCACTCTGGCTTTGATGGCCAAGGCTGCTCCCAAGGTAAAACGACCATCCTGATCGGCATAGGAAGAAGTCTTCCAGTTTACTTGCAGGTCTTTTTTGTAGGTGTCAATTTCACTGACAATGTAAGCAACCACTTGATCGTAGGTCGAACGGCTTACTTTGGCATTGTCTGCATCTTGCAAAGTATTCTCAATAATGGGCACACCACCGTACATTTTGATGAGTTCTGCATAATAGTAGGCTTTAGCTATATGGGCCTCAGCACGGTACCATTTCAAAAAAGCCTTGTCTTTGTTGTAATTGGTTACATCGGTTATGGTATCGCGGTTCAGCTTCAACAACGCTTCACCGTTTTCGGCATATTTCAAAAAGAAATTTGCTGCACGGATACCTTCGTAGTAATTTTTATACAAACCAGACAACGGATTCACACTGGAATTGATTGTTCCCTGATTGAAATAGTTCACATTGGCTGAAACCGATGTTTGCTGAGCCTCATCACTTGCCGATGCAAAGATGTTGTTGTCAATGACAGACAATCCGTATGTCATGGGAGAGTAGAATGCATTGGCAAAATACCATAAGGAGCTACGGTCAGTTGCCACCGTTTGAGGAGTCGCATTCGTATCAATACCCGTTTCCAGGAAATCACTGCATCCGCTGGCGGTCAACAGAATGACCGCTGCCAGGATTGATTTTAATTTATATTGCAAATTCATAGTATTTACATTTAAATGTTAAAAAGCCAAGGAAATACCTGCATTGTAGGTCTTGAGAGCCGGGTAACCACTCATCACTTCAGGATCCATGTTGTAATCCTTGAGCAGACTGCTTACAGTCAGAGGATTGGTGGCATTTACATAAATCCTGAGTTTGGTTAAGCCACATTTATCAAGAACATTTTCTCCGAAGCTATACCCCAACTCGACATTACGGATTCTCATGAAATCTCCGCTCTTGATCCAGAAAGAGCTTGAACGATAGTTGTTTTCGTTGTTCTTGGTGGTAAGACGAGGATATTTTGCGGTAGCCCTGGTATCGATGTTCTGGTCGGGATAATATGCCCAGGCACCTTTTGCAATATCATAAGCATTTCCATTGTTAACAAAAGCCACAACCTGGTTCCAGTTGTCAAGCAAGTTGACATCAGAGCCGACAGTGCCCTGCAACATCACATTCACGTCAAAGCCACAGTAGTTGACACCGGCACCAAAACTATAGGTCCATTCCGCATAAGGGGTCTTGCCTATGGCCGTTACATCGTTCTGATCGATGATATTGTCGTTGTTCAGGTTTTTGTATTTGAGGTCTCCGGGCTGAACCTTTCCGAAAGCAGGAACAGCAAGACCATCTTTGAGATTGCCATCGGCATCAAAATCGGTGGTCTGATAAAATCCGTCCGATTCCAGACCGATATAGGTGCCATAAGCACGACCCGTCTTAGCGTTGTAATCGTAGGCCGGAGTCACTTCTGCCATATAGTCAATCTTGTTCTTGCTGTAGGAAGCCATACCATTCAGGTTATAACCGAGCTTACCAATTTTATTTGTATAAGAAGCGCTGATTTCAAAACCCTTGTTGGTCATTTTACCGATGTTGGCCAGGTAATAATTGTTTCCATAGTAACCCATCAGGGAATTGTCCATGGTAAGAATATCACTGCGCTTATCCAGGAAAGCATCTACCGTTACATTCAGTTTGTCAAACATCGTCAGTTCTGCACCGATGTTGTATTTCAGACTTTTCTCGGCAAAGGCCTTTTCATTGGCTACGAACATCGGAACCAGTGTGGTTTGCCACGAAGGACTGCTGTTTCCGGTGTAAAAAGAACCGATGTAGCTGGAGGCATAATATTGCTTGTAGAGGTAACGACCGTTGGAAGAAAAGCTGGAAAGATTGCCGGTTTCGCCGGAATCAGAACCGCCGGTGGTTCCAACCGATGCCCTGAATTTCAGATAATCGATGATGCTGTTTCCTTTCAGGAATTCCTCATTGGAAGCAATCCATGCACCGGATACGGTTGGATAAAAACCCCACCTGTTGCTTGGAGCATAAGCGTCATTTCCAAAATAGGAAAAGCCCAGATCTGCCACATAACGGTTGTCGTACGTATAATTTACCCTTCCGTTGAAGTTCAGGTAATGATATTTGTAACCGAAATAACCGTCTCCCTTGTAATCGGAACTGTGAAAATTCAGTGCCGACTTGAGGACACTCTTTTCAAAGTTTCCGTCCCAGCCCAAAGTTATGTCACCTTGTTTCCAGTCTTCCATACCTGCAGAGCCATATCCGCTGGCTACGATGGTCGTGGTTTGGTCGGTCGTAGTGGTTGCACCATTGTAGTATCTGGCGTAGTTTTTAGTCTTGCTATAAGTACTTAAGGTATAAGAATTGAACGAAAAGGCCTCTTTCAGGTACAATCCACTGAGCAAGAAATCCAGCTTTTCTTTCAGGCTGAAGTTACCCTGCAGGATGCGGGTATGGTCGGAATACCAACCCAAACCTTTGATGGAACCCACAGGATTGTTCTTATAGATAGAAGTTCCCGAATAATTCTGATCTGTATCAAACACATTGTAGATATTGGAAGGATACGTAGCCAAATCGCTCATCAAACTTGATGTGGCATAATTTGGCCTTTTGTTTTCCTCGATACGGCCACCAATGTCCACTCTAGCTTCAAAAATCTTCAGCATGTCAAAATCCAGATTTGCTCTGAGGTTGTATTTCTGCAGGTTCAGGTTTGAGGTCTGGTCTCCATTTTCTACATTGTACAAACCATCCTGGTTGGTATATCCAAACACGACATTGTATCTGGCGCCACGGTTACCACCGCTGAAAGTGATGTCACCATCCAGATATTTGCCTGAATTTTTGAACACCTCATCGTACCAGTCCACATTGACACCAGTCCCGTTTTTATAAGCGGTCAGGTCTGCATCTAAATATTTGGGGCTCCAGACACCACCGTTATCGTTGCTGATAGCCTGATTGTACAGGTTGGCAAAATCATAGGAATTAAGCGGCTTGTTGATGTTGGTCGCGCTCTGCATTCCGGATCGGAACTGGATCTGGACCGTCGGTTTCCCAACTTTGCCTCTTTTGGTTTCAATCCAGATGACACCATTTGCACCTCTCATACCGAAAGTTGCCAAAGCTGCTGCATCTTTCAAAACAGAAACACTTTCAATTTCCGCAGGAGTCAGGTATTGAATATAGTTTGAATTGACTTCAAACCCGTCCACAAAATATTTGCAAACGTCATAACCTCCAAAACCATAACTGCCCACTCCACGTATCAACAAATTCGACTTATCGTTGCCAGGTTCACCAGAGCCTTGCTTGACCGTCAAACCGGGTAAATAGCCAAACAGGGTATTGGTCAGGTTGGGCGATGCATTCTTATATATCAACTCACTCGATACAGTGGAGATGGCAGCGGTATTGCCATCCTTTGTCGTATTGAACAATCTTCCGAGCACAACACTTGAGGACTTGTTTTCCGTAGTATCGGCCACACTGGCTGGATTACCCTTGGCCGTGGCACTTCCTACCATCAAGGAAAACATGCTTCCTATCAAGATTCCTCGTTTAATATGTAGTCTATTCATAGTATTTATTTTTTAATAGTAAACCGAATATGTTTTTAATAGCCCGGATTTTGGGTAACAGTCTTTTTATCCACCTCGGATTGAGGGAATGGTTCCAAAAACATTTTCGGATTCCAATAACAAACGTAAGCGTTGCAATCCCAATATTCGATGAGAGAAGATGCCAGGTTGGCGCTTTTTCCTGATATGTACCTAAACTGCATTTCACGCATTTGTCCGCCGATAATACCATTGGCAATGTTATCGAGCTTCCAGTGTTTCACATCAAAGTAGCGTTGGTTTTCATTGTAATATTCAATCGCCTTTTCTCTTTGAATGATCTTGCGGAGTGCTGTCTTTTCGGTTACGGTAATGGATGGCAAACCAGCTCTGTTACGAACCTTGTTCAAATTTTTGAGGGCTTTGGTCGGATCGTTGGCCTCGTTGTATGCTTCCGCCAGATTCAAATAGGTTTCTGCAAGTCGGAACAACGGCGGTTCGAACCACACTCTGGAACCTGCATGATAATAATACTTGGTGGAAAATCCACAACCTTTACCATCACCATAGCTATTCGGGAATTTGACAGCAGTACCGTAGTTTCCAAGACTCCTGTTCCAGGACTCAAGTGTCCAGCCATTAACGCCGGGATTATTTGCAGCCTGATATCCGGGACCGATATGGTCTGCCTTGAAACGGGCTTCCATGTTGTTAATCCGGTCAAGCCAGTCGCTGATGGGACGGGGTGCGGAATCTCCAACTTTTGGCCAGGATTGTTCCGTTCCATCTGCACGGTAGTAATTTTCAAGGAAATTGGTCAACAGACCCAACTGGTCGGTATCCCATCTGTTGTTTGTCCACAAGTTGGACATATTCAGGTAATAAAAAATAGCACTACCAGGCCAAGTCCATTGATTGGTAAAGTCGGCCTTATAAGCCAGAAGAGTTTCCTTGTTTCCTGGTGTGGAGGTAGCTGTACCATAATCGTCCAACGCTTTTGGATTGGCATTGCCCTCTCCTGCTCCACCGGTGTTGATCAGTTCATAGCCATTGGCACCAGCCCATGTAAGAACAGCTTCGTTGGCTGTGATAGCAGTTTGCCAACGGTTGGCATCTTCTTTACCGAAACAAATCAGGTTGTTGTTGGCACCATTGTCAAGATAGGGAGTAGCGGAATTAAACAACGGACGGGCTGCAAACATAAGTACACGGGCCTTTATGGCCATAACTGCACCCTTTGTCAAACGACCGGTCTGGTCATCAGACCATTTGCCTTGTGGCAAGCCGGCGATGGCTTCATCACAAAGAGCCAAAATATAATCGAGCGTCGCTTGCAGGTCAGAACGGGTAATGTTCAAGTCATCCGTAGCTTCAAAAGACTTCGTCACAATAGGCAAGCCGCCGTAACGGTAGAACATTCCCATATAACGATAGGCAATCAAACCGGTACATTCAGCCTTGATATAACCTTTCATTTCGTCAGTCATGTCAGGTACTTTATCAATATTCTCCTTTACGATAAAGCATTTCCTGATGTTGGCCCAGTTATTGGAATAGCTGTCTGCTCCTCCATCCGAACCGTCTGTTCCGTTTACGGACAAACCGGAGGCACAAATCTTATAGGTTCCATGCCAGCTGTAACCTCTGGAGTTTTCGCCGGAAATGGAAGAAAGTGACCCATGTCCCACACCCCAGCCACCTGGCCAGCCGTGCAAAAGGATATTTCGATAGCAGTTCATCAAGGCTGCATTCGCATTCTTGGCTGAACCGTAGACAGCATCCAGATCAACTGTTCCAGATGTGTCAGGTTTTTGTAGGAAATAATCCTCGCAAGAAAACATCCCCAACGACCCTATCATCAATAATAAAACATATATTTTTTTCATAACATATTATTGTTTAGTAGTACTTATTCGATTAAAATTTCAAGCTGAACCCAGTGTTCACAATGCTTGTAAGCGGATAGATGTAAGAGCTGCCGTCGGTAGTCTCAGGATCGATTCCAATCTCAGACAAAGCATTCTTGAAAGTATACACATTATTCATGTTGGCGTAGATGCGCAAAGATTCGATATTAACCTTTTTCAGGAATCCGGATTGAGGAAAAGAGTAACCGACTTCAATATTCTTCAACTTGAAGAAGTTGCTGGATCTCAACCAATAATCACTGGTAAGGAAATTGTTGTCCGAAGACGTAGCATCAAATGTGGCACGCGGATAGTTGATCTTCTCTCCGGCTGCATATTTCTCTGCCGTCCATCTGCCTTCATACATCCAGTTCCATGCATTTCCCGCTTTTTTGAAGAAAGGTATGGTATAGCCGCTGTTCAAATAGTAAGAGCCGTTGGCTGTTCCAATAAAGAGAAGTTTCAGATCGAAGCCTTTGTAATTGATGCCGGTCTTCAGGTTGAAATGGTATTCAGGATAGTTGGCATAACCGATAGGAGCCTGGTCCTTGCTGTTGATGCGACCGTCACCGTTCAAGTCCTTGTAACGTACATCGCCCAAGGTGGCCTTGTTGCTGGTAAACTCATTGTAAGGTCTATTTGCCAATTCGTCATTGGTATTGAAGAGTCCGTCACTAACCAGACCGAATTTCTGACCGATGCTAAAACCAGTTTCGTTCATCCAGTAATATTGTCCCAAAGATTCTGCCTTATAAAGGATCTTGTTTCTTGCAAAGCTCACATCGCCTTCTACAAAATAGCCAAGTTTACCGACTTTGTCCGTCCAGTTCAGAGATACTTCATAACCCTTGTTCTCTGTTTTACCAACATTAGAAGGAGGAACCGAACCAGAGGATACACCATAAATGGCGGGAATGGTTTCCAGCGTAGTCAAGATATTATTACGGTCTTCCTTAAAATAATCGGCAACCAAAGATAGCCTGTCACGGAAAAACTTCATTTCCAAACCTACATCGTACTTGTTGGCTCTTTCCCAGGTAACCAGTTTGTTGCCTAAAGTACCTTCAGTTGCAGCCGTATAATAAGTATTCTGAGAGGATCCGTCGCTGTTGCCCAGGTAATAACCGCTTTGCTCCAGGTTATAGGTGTTTGGCAAATAAAGGTATCTGCGACTTCCGGATGCAAGCAGGTCATTACCTACAGAACCGTAAGATGCACGTATCTTCATGAAAGTGAGAATGTCGTTTTCAGGGAAAAAGGGCTCCATGGTCGGAACCCAACCTACTGAATACGCAGGGAACATGCCAAAACGGTTTCCGGAAGCAAATTGCTCCGTTCCGTTGTAACCGACATTCAATTCAGCCATATACCGATTTCCATAATTATACGTCGCACGTCCAACCAAGCCCATCATACCGGAAGGCGTGTGATTGTTGTCTGAAGGCATGGTGTACTTTGAGCCCTTACCCAACAACAATCCCGAAATATTATGTTCACCAAACACACCGGACCAATCCAAACCGGCATCGATATACAACTTGTTCCAGTTGCTGTATCCATAAGAGTTAAAGGTTCCAGCTCCCATAGAGCCACCAAAAAATTCAAGTACGTTGGGATCGGCGGCACTTCTCTGCACGGTATAAGATGGCAAGGAAGGAACCACAGTAACATACCTGTTGTAATTATCCTGATAACTTACCGTTGCATGTGATCTCAAACCTTTCAGGAGATAATCCATCTGATGATTCACTTTCACGGAATTGTCAAGCAACGAGTTGTAAATATAACCGGTACCGCTGATAAGCAAATTGTATACCGCATTTTGTGACCCGATAGAGCTTCCTGTCTTTACAGCCAACGGATTCTGAATGGAACCGGCCACTCCTGCATAATTGTTGATAAGCTTTCCGTCAATAATACCAGGGCACAGGAATGGATTCCCGTCGTATATGTATTGCATGATCACTTTGTATCGACTGCCCAGATCATAAGGATCTGCACTGGTCCCTGGGCCTTTGGTCGTACCAAACTGACCGGCCATGTTAATGGACACTTGCAGGTTTTTCATGACATCAATGTCAAAATTCGATCTGAAATTATAGCGATCAAAACTGGAACCGGTATTGGAACCATAATATTCGGTGGCATTTGTAATACCTTTCTGAGTAAAATAGCCAAGAGAAACAAAGTACTTAACTTTGTCCGTACCACCTGAGATGTTGATGTTGGACTGACTTTGCGGAGCCGTTTTGTTGAATTGATCGGCATAAAGGTTTTTGCTACCATAATATAATGCGGGACTGTTCTTGAGAGCTGTCTTCTGGGCTGCACTCAGATTGGTCATCGCATCCACTTCTGTATCGGTGAAATCTCTGTTGTTCTTGAATTTCCACAAATCGTTGTCATCAAACAAATAGCCGGCCAAACCCGCTGTTCCAGAGAAACTGTTCATTTCATTATTGATACCTTCGTTGCGGAACATTGCGTAATCATAAGCACTCAATCCTTTCTGAAGTTTGGTTGCTTTGGTCAGACCAAAATTGGTAGAGAAACTGATGGTTGGTTTTCCTGCACTACCACGTTTCGTTGTTACGATGACAACACCATTTGCACCACGGATACCATAAACAGCGGTAGAAGCAGCATCTTTAAGGATACTGATTCCATCTATTTCATTGGCATCCATAGAGTTGATTTCATCAAAAGCCCGTTCGGAGGCTTGCTCAATACCATCTATTACAACCAAAGGTGTAGAGCTTCCATAAGTAGATATACCACGAATATAAATATTCGCAGCATTTCGACCCGGCTCACCGCTTGTTTGTAAACCGCTGACGCCCGGAGTATTACCTATAAGAGCATTGGTAATATTTGCAACCGGTATGGAAACCAGGTCACGTCCTTTCACTGCCGAGATGGCTCCCGTAACATTCACCTTTTTCTGTGTGGCATAAGCAGTGACGACCACTTCATCGATCGCTTGGGCATTATCAGCCAGCACTACAGCAATAACAGAACGGTTATTGATATTTTCCTGTTTCGTCTGATAACCCAGAAAGGAAATGGTCAATGTGGCAGAAGGTCCGCTGGCATTGATTTCAAAATTTCCATTGACATCGGAGATTGTGGAAGCACTATAGCCCTTTTCTGCTATCGTCGCACCTGTAACAACCTCTCCTTTTGAATCCTTCACATTCCCTTTTACTCTAAAAGCAGCAGATGCGAAAGCCGTACTTACGAACATCATAAGCACAACCATCGAAAGCTTGATTAAAGAGAATTGAAAATAATTTCTTTTCATGTGTACTTTTTCATTTAGGTTATTAATTAATCATTTTACAGATTCCCATGAGCAAATCGCAGTCATGGCCTTTTGGTTCATTCATTTCATTTTTAGGTTTGGATTTCTACAAGAGGAATTAATTCATGTTTCATTGTTATCAAGGTTGGTTTTTTAATTATTATGCATCGTTTCATACCTATTTTTAGGGCATAGGTATCCCTGGGGGAATAGTTACGCTATTCCCAAATCAATAAGTCAATCCGGACCATCAAGGTAAAAAAAACGTTTCCCTATGCTATTGGTATGGAACCTGGTACTGCATTGGGAATCACTCTATAGAATCCAACATCTGAATTTTCTGCACAGACAAAATATGCAGACAGAAAAAAAGAAGTCATAAAAGAAAAAACATGAAGCATTCCTTCCCTTTCCACTGCCATTGATATTAAGCTGTATGTATCCATTCCGATATTTCTATTAAGTACATTGGGTATCTTACATTGCAAAGATATTTGCTTCCTTTGTCAAAAAATAGTACGCTTTTGATATATATTAATACATATTTGACCAAATAAAGATTTCTGCATAAGGAGTCCCGGACAGGTGAAAAACGATAAGATTTGAAAAGAAAAATCTTTATTATCCTATTGACAGAACACGAAATAGAGATGTTTTCAACCTGACAGCCCTTTGATCAGGAGGGCAGGAAATTTATATCCTTTTGTTATACAATCTGCCGCGTCTGAGAAAAATATCGACGAAACTCCGAAGGAGAACAATTTTTCTTTTTCTTAAAACAACGGTTAAAATTGGACAAGTTGTTGAATCCACAATCGTAACAAATCTCAGAGATAGGTTTTGCGGTATCGGCCAGTTCCTTGGTCGCCATTCCGATGCGTACATCGTTCAGATATTCGATGAGGCTTTTGCTGGTCCTTTTTCTAAAAAAACGGCAAAAGGCGACTTCACTCATATTTATTAAGGAAGCAACATCCGAAAGTTTTACTTCCTTGTCGTAATTCTTATGGAGATAATCCGTCACCTTATTTATACGGCGGCTGTCATTGTTATCCTCGGTGTTGGAGAACGTGGTGCTCGACAAAATTTTCACATTGGTAGCCAGAGACAATTCGTGCAAAATAGCCAACAAATCAAGTACAGAGTAGAAACCACTGGAATCGGATAGTGCTTCCAGTTTGGGGCGGACTTTCTCGATGGTTTCGCGAGAAAAGGCTAGACCTTTTTTAGCCGAATCCAACATCCGTTGGATGGAATGAAACTGAGTACGCTGAAGCAGGTTGTCATCCAATAGTTCCGGATGCATCTGTATCGTTATTTCACGAATGCTTTTGGATTGACATTTGTGATTGAACCAGGCATGCTCCAAATCCTTATTGGCTATCAGGACCAGATCCAGATCATCAATGACCTCTATGGAATCTCCAACCACCCTTTGAGCACCAGAGGCACCACAAACAAAGTTCAGTTCGTATTCCGGATGCACGTGAGTCGGAAAATGAAACTCCGTCTTTGTCCTGTTCACTATAATGAAACAGTTCTCAGAGGTTAGCGGGGTCACTTCCCGGAAAATATCACTCTTTTTCATGTTCAAAGGAAGACTAAGGTTTATATTATTTTACCCTCCGATACCGATTACCAACTTCTTGATTTCTACACAAGATAGCCACTATATCAACAATCATCACGCTACAAATATAGACCAATAGTCTATTTATTTATCCTATTTTTCTATCCAAAATTGATACTATTCGATCACCTAAACAGTCCTTTTCACACGATTTTCCAGAATTTTTCCACCGCAATAGCATTCATTCTGCACATTCCGGTGATATTTTCAAAAACAATAGTCGTTTTGTTAATTCATTTTGTCTGATTTTCCGCCGCATGCTTCAACGTTTCCATATTCTTGGTTTTAATAGCAGTCTTGCAGATCTTGCCCCATTCCCTGATCAGGCTATCGGGCCAGAGAACATTTAGTGAAGCTTCCGGTTTAAGCATGGAGCAATTGTCGTCATTGTCAGACAACGACCAAGCGACCCAACTGATTTTCCTGTCCTCCATCCAGTTCAGATAAGCGGACCATTCCGCCTTATCAACAGGGGCACTGCCAGTAACATCCGTTCCTCCACATTCGGAGACAAATACCGGAAGCCCTTTCGCCATGGCAGACGCCACGCGATCACGCAAATCTTTTTTAGGAAAACCTGCCTTGAAATGCATCGTATACAGAATATTGGACTGGTCACCGATGGGATTATCCGCAACCGCCTGCAAATCCTGATCCAAATGTGAACTACCCACCAGAATCACCTTTTCCGGATCTATGGAATGTATGGCTCGGATAACTTCTTCCGAATAAGCCTTGACTTCAGGCCAGGTATAGGTTTCATCCGGTTCGTTGATGATTTCATACATCACATTGGGAATACCCTTGTATTTGGTCGCGATCTCAGTGAAAAACATTTTTGCATCCTCCAGATGGATCTTGTTACAGTGAAAATCAATGATGACGTAAACGCCATATCGAATGGCGGCATCCGCTACTTTGGTTATGTTCCAGATGGCATAGCCCGGATTGGGTATGTATGGATATTCGGGATCAAGTCCCTCTGTACCGCTACGGGAAAATTTCATGCCCGGCTTGTAAGTCTGCTCTTCATCGACAGCCATGGCCGCACGCACAACCGAGCATTTCCAGTCCTGTGCCAACCATTTCACGCAGGAATCGTTATACAGACGCGGATAAAAGTTATGCAAACCTAGGCTCACGCCACGAAGCACAACAACATCACCATGTTCATTTATCAGTTGCGTTCCTTTCACATGCAACTTGCCGTTTAGTTCTACAAAGGTTTTTTCTTTGACCGGAGTTTTCCGGCACGCCGACAATGTAAAAACAGTCGTGACAATGACCAGACAGACAATACTGAATCTTAAAAATGTTTTCATTGATCTTTGAAAAAAAGGATGATCCAAATATACGGAAATCCACCCAAAATTAAACAAGGCATAAAACAGACAAGACCACAAATCTGCGGTCTTGTCTTGTTTATCAGAATCCAGATTAAAAAATCCAGACTTATTTGAACAGCTTCAGGCAAAGCACATCGTGAGCCGGAACTGTTGCCTTCAAAGGCTTGCGGGTATCCCCTATGTTCTTCTTCAGCCAAAGGTTGCGGACCTTGTAGCTTTCCTTACCGGTCATGTTCAGTTCAAAACCGGAAAGAGCATCCTTTACGGAAAAAGTCTTCCAGTCCAGGTTTATGCTTTTGGGAGAGGTGCTGCGATTCAGAAAGCAGACAGCCCATTCTCCGTTTTTCAATGGCTTGAACCAGGTCTCCACACTGTCCTTCGTGGCATATTTGAAACCCTGGATACCCAGCGTATCCTGATCTATCGCAATTACTTCCTTGTTGGAAAGGATTGCCAGTGTCTCGATGGTCATGTTTTTCAAATCATTACCGGCCATAAGAGGTGCGGCCAACATACACCACATGGTGAAATGAGCACGGTCTTCGTTGACAGACATTCCGTTTCCGACTTCAAGCATATCGGGATCGTTCCAATGACCGGGACCTGCATACGGACGAAGTCCATCCTGCAAATCCAGAATCTGCAGGACACCCAGCGGATGCCATTTCTTGGTATCGGGATCTCCAACAAAGTTGTTACCGATATCTCCGGTTGTACGCCATAGGTGCCCTACATTTTTCGCCCAGGACCAGGGCTTGTTGCTACCCCATTCGCAAAGGCTGAAAACAATAGGTCTTCCGGCAGCTTGCAACGCCTGACTCATGGTGGTGTATGAGCCTATGGCATTGAGATCCTCATGATCGCACCAGTCGTATTTCAGATAGTCCACACCCCATTTGGCATAGGTCAGCGCATCCTGGTACTCATGCCCGCGACTCGCCGGTTTTCCGGCACAGGTTTTGTTTCCAGCACAGGAATAGATGCCAAACTTAAGGCCTTTGGCATGAATGTAATCAGCCAAGGCCTTGATACCGGAAGGAAAATGTACAGGATTGGCGGTGATGAAACCAAGACTGTCACGTTCTCCGTGCCAGCAATCATCAATGACGATGTACTCATAGCCGGCATCCTTCAGGCCGGTTGCAACCATGGCATCGGCCATCTCGCGAATCATTCCTTCGTTTACGTTGCAATTGAACTTATTCCAGCTGTTCCAGCCCATAGGCGGAGTTTGCGCGAGCTCCCGGAATTTTTGTGCCTGTAGAGGCAAGACGGCCAGGCCGCAGATTAATGTTAGAAAAAATTTGTTTGTAAGTTTCATGGTGTATTTGGTTAAATGTACATTACCGTTTTTAGCAGCCAATGCCCAGATGGCAGGTCCTTTGATTAATTTCCTGAAATCCTCGAAATTATAGGTGTAAAGATATAAAACAGATCTTTCGCAGACAATTAAAAATTTGTTCTTTAAGATCTATTTTAAATCACAATCGTAACGTATGTTTTTATAGTTTTGGCTTAAATAGCCATTGACTTTTGTTCATGCATGGTAAAATAAATGGATAACCTTGTAAATAAATCTATTTTCTATGTTGAAAATATTTTTTGAAACGTCTTTTGAAATGAGAAGGGTACAGATGTACATTCTTATTACAAACCTTAAATCTAATAGAAAATGGAAAGAGCCACTTAAAATCCACAATTATCTCAAGAAAGATAGTAATCTACTACTATTTCATTATTAACTGAACTATTTTATCAATTAACCTTGTAATGCATATGAAATACTCATCAACAAATGAAAAGGGCCATAAATTGAAAGTTCTCGATTGGATGAATCATCGAAAAGTTTTTATGGTGCTGTTTTTGTGCTGTATAATACAAACAATCAGCACAAAAGCTTTTTCACAAACCACAGAACTTTCATTGAATTTAAAAAATGTTTCTGTAGAACAAGTATTAAATCAGATTGAAGCTAAAACCACCTACCGGTTTCTGTATAATAAAAACATGGTGGATGTTAATCACAAAGTTTCAATAGTTTGTAAGAAACAAAATGTATCCCAGACTCTGGATCAGATTTTTAAAGGATTGGACATTGCTTATACGATCAACGGAAAACAAATCGTATTGTCTAAAATCGAAAAAAGACCTGTTTCAAACACAACTAAAAAAGTAAATGGCACTATAACCGACGAAAAGGGTGAGCCAATTATTGGAGCCACAGTCTTAGTAGAAGGAGAATCGGCCGGAACAATTACGGATGTTAATGGAAAATTTGCTTTGACTGTGCCGAGTGATTCAAAAATAAAAATATCCTATATTGGTTTTGAATCAAAATTAGTATCGGTCTACAATCAAAATATACTAAACATTTCACTTAGCGAAAGCTCCAAAGTATTGGATGAATTGGTCGTCATTGGATTTGGTACTCAGAAAAAAGTAAATTTAACCGGTTCCGTTGCTTCAGTAAATACAAAGCAATTGGAATCAAGACCCGTAACAAACCTATCAAATGCTTTGCAAGGTATAACTCCTGGATTAAATATCACTCAAAGCAGTGGTAGCTTGGAGGGCAGGCCAACTGTCAATATTCGTGGTATTACCACTATTGGACAAGGTTCTTCCGGAAGTCCGCTTATTTTGATAGATGGAATGGAAGGGGACCTCAACACCGTAAATCCACAAGATATTGACAATATTTCTGTTTTAAAAGATGCTGCAGCTTCCTCAATCTATGGTTCACGTGCACCTTTTGGTGTTATCTTGATAACAACCAGACAAGGAGAAGCTGGAAAAATGAAAATAAATTACAATGGAAATTGTCGTATGAATGAGCCCCTTTCTCTACCTAAGATGATGGACTCGTACACCTTTGTCAATTATTTCAATGCAGCTCAAAGGAATGTCGGTAAGGGCGATTTCTTTGATGCTGAACGCGTACAACGTGTTAAAGATTTTATAGATGGAAAATTAGGTAAGAATACAGATATTGTAGACCCAAATAACGCCAGTTATTGGGGGGATGGTTATTCTTATGGAAATGACAATATAGACTGGTATAGGGCTATATACAAAACATCAACTCCATCACAACAACATTCTTTGAGTACAAGTGGAGGTACTGAAAAAGTAAATTACTATTTATCAGCAGACTATTTGAATCAAGAAGGATTAATGAAGCTTAATCAGGATACATACAACAGCTATTCTATTAATGCAAAGGTTAATGCAAAATTATCTAAATGGGCATCACTTGCATATACGGCACGTTTTACCAGAGAAGATTATGTTAAGCCAACGGCTCTTTCAGATAATCTATATCAACACTTAGGACGTCAAGGTTGGCCGACATTGCCTCTCTACGATCCGAATGGCTATTTGTTTTCATCACCCTCTCCAGCTTTAGCTCTTAGAGATGGTGGGCAAACCAAAACCCAAACAGACTGGAACTATCAACAGCTAAATCTCACCTTAGAGCCGCTTGCCGGATGGAAAATATTTGCTAATCTAAACTATAAGATTGGAGATATTTTCTATCATTCAGAAGTTTTACCAACTTACCAACATGATGTAAACGGTGACCCTTTTCTTTCAGTTCAAGGGTATTATCTGTCATCAAACTCTGGTGTCACAGAAAGAGCTTCACGTACCAATTATTTTTCTCCAAATATCTATACCGAATACACTAAATCCATGGGGAAAAACAACATAAAAGCAATGGTTGGGTTTCAATCGGAAATAAATAAATACCGTGTGTTTGATGCAAATCGTGTAGGCGTTATGGTTACTTCATCTACAAATCTTGACCTTACCTCCGGGACCGATTATAGTGGGACAACAGTTGCCCCAAGCGTAAATGGATCATATACAGATTGGGCAACTCAGGGGGTCTTTGGCCGTTTAAACTACGACTATGATGGACGCTATCTGGTTGAAGCAGATCTACGCTACGATGGAACATCTCGTTTTCGTGCAGCAAACAGATGGAAATACTTTCCCTCTGCATCTTTTGGGTGGAATGTTTCTCGGGAAAAGTTTTGGGAAACAATAGAGCCTTTTGTAAATACCTTAAAACTAAGAGCTTCTTATGGCGATTTAGGAAATCAGAATACAACCAGTTTGTATCCAACTTATGTAACCATGCCTGTCGGCATAAGCAATGGCACATGGATTATTAATGGTGCCAGACCTAATTCTTCCTCATCTCCTGCGCTATTAAGTTCCACAATGACATGGGAAAGAATTAAAACATATAATGTTGGCGTTGATTTAGGGCTCCTCGACAACCGGCTTACCTCTTCGTTCGATTATTATATTCGCTATACTAATGACATGATTGGACCGGCTCCTGAACTTCCTGTTACTCTGGGTACGACTGTCCCAACAACAAACAATACCGACTTAAAAACGAAAGGGTTTGAATTTTCTCTTACCTGGAACGACCGTTTAGACAACGGCTTGGGATACAATGTTAATTTTGTCCTTTCTGACTCAAAAACTGAAATTACCAGATATCCAAATCCAACCGGAAATCTTAGTACCTACTATACAGGACAACAATATGGGGAAATATGGGGATATACGACTATCGGTATAGCCAAAACCCAAGAAGAAATGGACAAACACCTGGCAACCCTGGAGAATGGAGGTCAAAACGCCGTGGGTAGCAACTGGGGTGCAGGAGACATTATGTATAAAGATGTCAATAAAGATGGAAAAATTGACAATGGTTCAAATACAGTAGGAGACCATGGTGATTACACCGTAATAGGAAACAATCAACCACGTTTTAATTTTGGTCTTAATTTGAGTGCCAATTGGAAAAACGTTGATTGCAGTTTATTTCTCCAAGGTGTAGCAAAAAGAGATTATTGGCAAGGTAGTTCCTATTTCTTTGGTGCTTCCGGTGCAGGGGTATGGCATGCTGTTGCTTTAGTACAACATAAAGATTACTTCCGTGGTGATGCTTCTGATTATCTTGGTTTAAATCTGGACTCGTATTACCCACGTCCTCTTCAGGGTGATGAAAGGAATATAAAACCCCAGACCAGATATTTGCAAAATGCTGCTTATATCAGATTGAAAAATTTACAATTGGGATATACCATTCCAGCAAATATAACTCAGAAAGTGCTGATTCAGAAATGTAGAATTTATGTTTCTGGTGAAAACCTCTTAACATGTACGAAGTTGTCCAGCCTTTTTGATCCTGAGACAATTGATGGAGGATACAGTAGTAATGGAAATGCTTATCCATTGAATAAAGTCTATTCTGTTGGTGCAAGTTTAACCTTTTAAATTTAAAAACATGAAATCAAAAAATATACTATTTTTGGTAGGCACTATTTTCCTACTATCTATTTCTTCGTGTTCTGATGATTTTTTAGACAGGCAACCTTCATCAAACATAACTCCCGAAAATTATTTGAAACAAGAGGCAGACTTAGTGTCATATGTCGTTAATCTGTATAGTGTTTTCCCAACAGACAACTGGAACCCATGGGCCAATGACAATAACACCGACGATTTGGCCAGTTCAAGTTATGATAACAAATATGTTCCAGGCCAATGGAAAGTAGGGCAAACAGGTGGTGATTGGAATTTTACCAACATTTACAACTGTAACTATTTTTTGCAGACCGTATTACCACGATACCATGCAGGAGAAATAACCGGTGATGTGGAAAGCATTAAGCACGATATTGGTGAAATGTATTTGATCAGAGCTTATGTTTATTTCACAAAACTTCAGGCCTTAGGCGATTTTCCTATAATAAAAACAACTCTTACAGATAACAAGGAAATTTTGACTGAAGCAAGTAAACGTGCTCCTCAAACAGATGTCGCTCACTTTATTATTGCAGATCTTGACTCTGCTATCATGATGATGAAAACGAACGCTCCTGATGGTAATAGGAATCGTTTGTCAAAATCATGTGCTCAGTTGCTAAAATCAAGAGTTGCCCTTTACGAGGCAACATGGTTGAAGTACTTTAAAGGAACGGCTTTTGTTCCCAACGGACCAAACTGGCCAGGAGCAAGTAAGGACTACAATAAAAATTACACATTCCCACAAGGAACGATCGATAAAGAAATTGAATACTTCTTTACTCAAGCAATGGATGCAGCAAAGGCTGTTGCCGATGCTACGCCACTTGTAACCAATAACATGGTTATTCAGCAATCAACTTCAGATCCTGTTAATCCATATTGCGCAATGTTTGGTGCAGTTGATATGTCACCGTATAGTGAAATTCTATTTTGGCGTCGTTATGACTTAGCACTTGGCATATGTAACAATATAGCAGTCGAAATGGGCTATGCAAACAGTGGTTGCGGTTTAACAAAAGGGCTTGTTGACTGCTTTTTAATGAAGAATGGATTACCTATTTATGCTTCCGGATCAGGATATGCCGGTGATGATTCCATACAACCAATACGTAAAAACAGAGATGGTCGCTTAAATTTATTCTTAAAACAACCTGGCGAGTTAAATATTCTATATCCGTCAACTGCTGGAACACATGCTACACCCATCGAACCATTGCCTGATATTTTGTGTAAAACAGGAAACTCCGGCTATCCGACAGGTTATAGTACTCGTAAAGCTCTAAACTTTGATGCTGCACTATGTGGTAATGGCTTGGGCTATAGTGGCGAAATTGTTTTTTTAGGAACGGAAGCCTACCTGAATTATATGGAAGCATGTTATGAAAAAACCGGGACTTTAGATGCGGATGCTCAGAAATATTGGCGAGCAATAAGAGTTAGAGCAAATGTTGATCCTGACTATCAGAAAACAATAGATGCAACCGACCTTTCTAAAGAAGCAGCCGGTGATTGGGGTGCCTATTCCGGTGGTGCTCTGGTTGATAAAACATTATACAATATTCGTCGTGAACGTCGCTGTGAATTAATGTGTGATGGATTGCGAAATATGGATTTACGCAGATGGAGGGCTATGGATCAAATGATAAATACCCCTTATCATATTGAAGGCTTTAAGCTTTGGGGCCCAATGCAATATTGGTACCCAGCCTCTGAATTGACCTATGGTATTGGAGATAAAAGCAGAGTCTCTTCTCCTTCTTTAAGCCATTATTTAAGACCATTCGAGAAAACAACGACATGTCTTGCTTATAATGGTTATAAATGGGCAATGGCACATTACTTGAATCCTATTGCTATTCAGCATTTTCTAATTACAAGTAGTGATGGGAAAGATATTACAACCTCTCCTATATACCAAAATCCAGGTTGGTCAACAACCGCTAATACGGCACCGACTGGATATTAGACTTTAAAAATTCGTATTTAGTTTTATTTATTAAGGAGGTTGTCTTTTCAAAAAAGAGAACCTCCTTATTTGTAAAAGAAAAACATACTATTCGGAAAAAACTTCTCCGAAAGAATAACAACCCTATTTAAATCCATACGTATGAACAACTCTATTCTAAAATACGCGACACTTTTTCTCTTTATCGCCTTTTGCTTCCTGACTGCTGAATCGTTTTCACAACAATCAATGTGGAAATCAAACCAGGACGGCTGGGTTTTACGGAAAGCCCCAGGGAGCACAAAGTATGAAAAGTTTTTTGCAATCGGCCTTTGGAACATGCCCGGATATACCATTAACTCGATGGAAGAGGATCCTGCTACCTACAGGAAAGATGCCAAACGTTATCTGGCCAGAACTCCTCTTTATAACATGTCTTATATGACACCAGGAAAGGACAAAGATATGCATGGAAGAGTCGAAATAACAGGTGCCATTGAGTTTCAGGAAACAATTAGACAATATCTGCATAAAATTCCTGATTTTTATCAAGGTACAGATAGTGATTATGTTATAAGACAATATTTAAAAAAACACATAAATGACAAGGATTTGAATGACGCATTGGATAGTGCAATAACTCATCTCATCAAGGTAAATGGCAACGTTGATCATATATGGGCTCCAATTGATGAGATTGTAACTGGCGGTTCCGGCAGCGGATGGTGTTTTCATTCCGTAGTGGGCGAGAAGATCAAGAAGCTGATAAATACTCATGAAAAAAGTACACTTGTCTTTACGGATTTAATTGGTGTAGGAAGGGGCAATAGTTATTATTTTGAACGGAATTATCTACAAAATCATGATTCTATGCCTGCAATGCCTCCTTATGAAGTTTTAGGAAAGGATTACAAGATCAGGAAGGACTATCCCTTGCATGGATTTTTTCAGTCTTACGATGGAAAACCCGTTTATAAAAATGAAGATGATGACTATGTAAATTATGATCTCGAGACTCTAAAGAAAATGTTCTTTGAGAATATCAAGATATGTTCAAGAGACTATAAGGGATGCGGTGATGTTTTCGGTATCAATGCTTTTATGGATTTTAACAAGTATCCTATCCTGGCCGGTATAACGGTTGATGCCATCAAAGCCGGTATCGGTCCGGATGTTCCTGTATGGTTGTTTTTTGATGGCAATGCCTATGCAAAACTTCCAGAGATGTCTACCAAAGACTTTATTCAAGACTTGAAATGCCAGATGTATACTTCCATTATCCATGGAGCTACGGGGGTTTTATTCTGGAATGACCGAACCGTTCTCCCACCGGATGTCTTTAATGCTTTGGAACCAGTCATGAAGGAAATGACTAATAATCTGTCTATTATTTATTTAAAAACGGTAAAAAGCAAATTTGACAATGATTTGCATTATGTGATTAAGGAAAAGGACAAAAGTCACCGATTTATCATAGCATCCAATACAAGTATGACCGAAACGATAAAACTCAACATTCCAAATGTCAGCAAAAAGTCTTTAAAACCCTTGGAAGTCTTTATTTCGCGGCTTTAACGACCAGACAAAGTAGAACAAGACAAGCGTCTTTTGAAAGAAAAAGTGTCCGTTATGGGCATAGACTTGAATATCTTGACTCTGTTTTATGAAACCGAAAGATGGTGTCTCAAAACCAATGAGACACCATCTTTTTCATATAGATTTCTTTCGAAAACGTTTTAATTTAATATTGATCGAGTTGAGTCTTAAGATAGCCTCTTTCTTTCCAGATGTTCTCAATACCTTTGAATCTTTGCCGAAAATCGGTATAATCTTTATTTTCTATTGAAGTCCAACCACACTCTGCGTAAGCTGCAATACGCGGAAAGATCTGATAATAAAGCCTGTCGGTGTTCGGAGTACGTTCTCCCCACATCTGACAACCAGAGCCAAATATTTTCGATTCTTCTTTTTTGGACAAGCCTTCCGGTATAGGACTAAAGGAATAGGCTTTTTCCAACGAAATAGAACCATAATCGTAATCCAAATAAGTGAAATTGTGATCTGAATTCACGACATCGTACCCTTTTTCAATGGCCTTGTTGACTAAACTGATATCACCATCCCAAAACTGAACGATCGTACCTGGAGCCAATTTCTCGGATTGACTATCTTGTTTATTTGCTTCACCACGTATATTGTCACCCGTGATCTCATTCCAACCAATCATCCTGCATCCTTTAGAAGCTAAATATTTTGAAAAGCGGTTCATCGACCAAACCTGCAAATCTGAGTAAGTTGGTATGTTTTTTTCCTTCATAAATTCAACGACTTGCGGAGTGTTTTTCCAATGTGTATAATCAGCTTCATCACCTCCGATATGCACTATTTTTGAAGGGAACAGAGCAATCACCTCATCCAGAATATCTTGCAGGAATTCCTCTACTTTTGGATCTATTACGTTGTATAAATCGCCTCCGATGGCTTTACCTTCTCTGCTGCTGGAAGCGCCGATCCAAGGATAGGAAAAAATAGCAGCCGAAGAATGGCCAGGAACTTCTATTTCAGGAACGATCTTGATGCCGCGATCATCGGCATATCTCACAATTTCTCTAATCTCATTTTGGGTATAAAACATCTTACGGTCCGGGTATATGCTATCCCATTTTTCAGGAGAAAAATCCCTATCGGTATCATCACGTTTTGAACCGATGGATGTTAGTTTCGGATATTTTTTTATTTCAATTCTCCACCCCTGGTCATCCACCAGATGCCAATGAAACGTATTCAGTTTCAATCTGGCCATTTCATCCAATAGACCTTTTACAACACGCATTCCATGAAAATGCCTGCTTTCGTCCAACATAAAATCCCGCCATGCAAATCTGGGGGAATCCGTAATAATACATCCTGGTATGACAAGTTGATTGTCAACATTTTGCGGCAACTGCCTCAACGTCTGCAATCCATAAAGAAGGCCCTCTTTTGAAGAAGCGGCAATTGTCACTTTATTGTCTTTGGCAACTAATTGATAGGCCTCTTTGTTTACAGAATATTTCTCATCCAGTTTTACAATAATTCTGGCTTTTGCCACATTGCTTACAAATTGAGGATAGACACCTGCTTCACTAAGCATCGTGTTTATATAACAGCTATTTAGATTTGCTTTTTTATCCAAATATACCGGGACACGCTCTTCCGTTAAGGCAACACTGGAATTTATGGCTTCAATCCGCGTTGGTTTAGGAAGAATTGAAATACTTGTTTCTTTTGCTTGAAGACTATTTGCCGCCAACAAAAGAAAACCGAACAAACAGGCTTTAAACTTTCTCTGATTTGATGTTTTTTTCATGATTAAAACTTAATTTATTAATAATAAACACTATACAAATATCTTTCGATTGACACGAAATGTAAATTAAATGCTATTCCTTAACGTAGGATCTTTTTTGAACGTCCATGTTCAATTATCGCGCAGTACTTCTATTTTCTCCTTGAGATATACATTGCCTGACTGTTGCTTTACTCTACCAATTCTTTTATACTGAATAGGTGCTGACATCTTCAATAAGTTCAGAATCTCTTCAAACGATTCTCCTTCGAATGTCGCTTTATATAATTGCCTTCCCAAAACCGGATCTGCCACTTTTATATCAACATTAAATGTTCTGCCAACACGCTTAAAGACATCACTTAAAGGTTCATCTCTAAAAGCCAGAATGCCGTCTTTCCACACACCCCAATGTTTGGCGTCTGTTTCTATCAGTTGACAGGTCTTTGCATTTGAATTAAGCACCATTCGCTGATTGGGTTTCAGATGTCTTCTCTTGTAACCATACAAGTTCACATCTACTTTGCCTTCAACCAAAGTAACTGCTGTAATGGTATCATTTTTATATGCTTCAACATTAAACTGAGTTCCGGTCGCCCGTACCTTTACATTTTTTGTTTCCACAATAAAAGGATGCTTTTTATCTGTATGAACCTTAAAATAAGCTTCACCTGACAAATACACATTGCGTTCGTTTGAGGAGAAAGCGACAGGATATTTTAATTTGCTTCCAGAATTTAACCAAACAACGGATCCGTCGGGTAAATCTACTTTCGAACTCATGCCAAACGGTGAAGTTATTTCCTGATAACCAACAAAGGCTAAACGTGAAGACCTATTGTACAAGAGAATGCCCATCAAGATCATAACAGGTAAGATCATAATGGCAGCCACACGTTGCCACCAAATGAAAAATGGTGCCTGTGTCAATTTCTTATTCGTGATTTTCTCCATTACTTTTGCCTCGGCTTTTTTCACATCAATCTCCTCTGGATTAAAGGCAGGATGCGTTGCATCCCAAATACTCCTAAGCTGGGCAAAACTGGCCTTATTCTCTGCACTTTCATTTAACCATGCAGTTACAATAGCTTTTTCTTCGGGAGTAATACTATCCGAAAACAATTTAGCTATCAAAACTTCTATTTCACTTTTTCCTTCCATTCTTATTACTGGTCGTTTTAGAATGACGTTTGAGAACTCATTTTCCTCTATAAATTTAGAATTTTTAAGATAATAACAAAAACGATAAAGTCTTTCAAATGCAGACGCAGCAATCCAATGGCCTTACCAACACGGACTTCTACCGTTCGTTCAGATATGTCAAGTTGTTGAGCGATTTCCTTATATTTCAGTCCTTCAAAACGATTCATCTCAAAAGCTTTCCTGTAAACATCGGGAATTTTACTTAATGCTTCTGTCAGATGAGTCTGCAAATCGGAATACAATACATACTTTTCTGTATCAATATCTTCAAAGTTATCAAAAAACACAGAATAGGACTCATGATCTTTTACAACTTGCCTGTGTCGCAATTCATCCAGACAAGCGTTCCTAACAGATCTAAGCAAAAAAGATTTCAAGGATGTTTCGATATCTAATTTTTCACGGTCAGCCCACAATTTCAAAAATATGGTTTGCACGATATCTTCACAACAGATTCTATCTCGAAGAATAGTTCCTCCATATAAAACCAAATCTTTATAATACTTATTAAACAGGAAAGAGAAAGATCTCTTATCTCCCTGCCTAAGGGCACTAAGTAAATTTTGTTCATCAATCATGGCATAAACAGAATCATTGAAAAAGTATCGGTCTGAATTGTAGTCAATTATGCTCCTAAGAAGAACATTTCAATACGGACAAATGTACTTATTTTTTATTCCCATTGTCAGGCTATAAATTCAAATTACATAAGTTTCTTTTTTAAAACGCTCTTTCTAAGTCTTATTTCTAATGCATGGTTATCAGTCAAGCGATTCTAAAAATAAAATCAGCGCGTAAACATGTTTTCCAGACTTATTTGAACAGCTTCAGGCAAAGCACATCGTGAGCCGGAACTGTTGCCTTCAAAGGCTTGCGGGTATCCCCTATGTTCTTCTTCAGCCAAAGGTTGCGGACCTTGTAGCTTTCCTTACCGGTCATGTTCAGTTCAAAACCGGAAAGAGCATCCTTTACGGAAAAAGTCTTCCAGTCCAGGTTTATGCTTTTGGGAGAGGTGCTGCGATTCAGAAAGCAGACAGCCCATTCTCCGTTTTTCAATGGCTTGAACCAGGTCTCCACACTGTCCTTCGTGGCATATTTGAAACCCTGGATACCCAGCGTATCCTGATCTATCGCAATTACTTCCTTGTTGGAAAGGATTGCCAGTGTCTCGATGGTCATGTTTTTCAAATCATTACCGGCCATAAGAGGTGCGGCCAACATACACCACATGGTGAAATGAGCACGGTCTTCGTTGACAGACATTCCGTTTCCGACTTCAAGCATATCGGGATCGTTCCAATGACCGGGACCTGCATACGGACGAAGTCCATCCTGCAAATCCAGAATCTGCAGGACACCCAGCGGATGCCATTTCTTGGTATCGGGATCTCCAACAAAGTTGTTACCGATATCTCCGGTTGTACGCCATAGGTGCCCTACATTTTTCGCCCAGGACCAGGGCTTGTTGCTACCCCATTCGCAAAGGCTGAAAACAATAGGTCTTCCGGCAGCTTGCAACGCCTGACTCATGGTGGTGTATGAGCCTATGGCATTGAGATCCTCATGATCGCACCAGTCGTATTTCAGATAGTCCACACCCCATTTGGCATAGGTCAGCGCATCCTGGTACTCATGCCCGCGACTCGCCGGTTTTCCGGCACAGGTTTTGTTTCCAGCACAGGAATAGATGCCAAACTTAAGGCCTTTGGCATGAATGTAATCAGCCAAGGCCTTGATACCGGAAGGAAAATGTACAGGATTGGCGGTGATGAAACCAAGACTGTCACGTTCTCCGTGCCAGCAATCATCAATGACGATGTACTCATAGCCGGCATCCTTCAGGCCGGTTGCAACCATGGCATCGGCCATCTCGCGAATCATTCCTTCGTTTACGTTGCAATTGAACTTATTCCAGCTGTTCCAGCCCATAGGCGGAGTTTGCGCGAGCTCCCGGAATTTTTGTGCCTGTAGAGGCAAGACGGCCA
>Ga0183099_1000140_pt1 | contig 68233 bp, 65 predicted proteins | sample Biomet1_FD_127788 | JGI IMG/M metagenome (GOLD analysis project Ga0183099, IMG submission 127788) | Microbial communities from bioreactor (seeded with anoxic lake sediment) at LBNL, California, USA - Biofuel metagenome 1 | ecosystem: Engineered > Bioreactor > Anaerobic > Unclassified ...
CAGGCGGATTTTCTATGGCTACCGCGACATGGATTTTTTCACCGTACCAGAGCACTCGTAACTGCTCCAATGATTCAATTTGTTCTAACGGACTGGTCGGCCAACTTACATATTGGCGGATAAATCCGGCACGATAAGCATAGATGCCAATGTGGCGCAGGAATGTATGCCGTAGCTGTTTTGGCGTTTGCGCGAAACCATCCCGATCCCATGGGATCGTAGCGCGGCTGAAATACAACGCATGGCCTTGTTGATCCATCACCACTTTAACAGCGTTCGGATTAAACACTTCGTGTTCATCTTGAATCGCTACCGCCAACGTTGCCATGGGTGCAGAGGTGTTTGCCAGATTATTCGCCACTTGGCTAATGATCGACGGCGGGATCAATGGTTCATCACCCTGCACATTCACTACAATGGTATCGGGTGCAAAAGCATATTTTTCGCACACCTCAGCCAGACGTTCGGTACCAGACTGATGATGACTGCCTGTCATGCAGACATCGACACCTAAAGCAGCAACTGCCGCAGCAACCCGCTCATCATCTACCGCAACAATGACTTGGCTGGCACCCGCTTGTTTCGCGCGTTCGACTACCCAAGCAATCATAGGTTGACCATGAATATCCGCTAACGGTTTACCGGGTAAACGGGTCGATTGATAACGCGCAGGAATAACAACGACAAAACTCATGATGGCAGCTCATCAGAGGTCAGTTGGCGCGCCCGATTCTCCAACAATACCGGAATATCGTCTTCTACCGGATAGGCCAGTTTATCGGCCCGACAAACTAACTCAGCTCGCTCTTTGTCATAATTCAGTTTGCCTTTACAGATTGGGCAAGCGACGATTTCCAGTAATTTATAATCCAGTGCCATGGCGAAGCTCCTTCAGTTGAGCAAGTAATCGGGTAGCAAATTTATCCGGTAATTGCGCGGTAACAGGTAGATACCACCAATTTTCTAAAGCAAAGTCCCGGCATTTCACCGCATCTTTTTCTGTCATGATCAGGGGGCGTAAAGCAAACCGCTGCTTCAATTCATCCGCATTAAATTGCTGATGATCAGCGTAAGCCACCTGCTGATTTAGCGCATAACCTTGCTGTAATAAACTATTAAAAAAACGTGGTGGGTAACCGATCCCCGCCAGCGCATCTACCGCACCGGTAATGATCGCAACATGATTGGTGCGAACATTCCGTAATGGCGCTGGTTGCAAAGACATTTGGATCTCGTCAGGTCGGGCCTGCCCGCCATTACAGATAACAGCCATGACTTGCCGTAGTCGGGACGGCGTCTCACGCAATGGCCCCATCGGCATTAGCCAGCCGTTCCCTAAACGACGTTCGCCATCCATCACGGCTAATTCGATATCGCGTTGCAACGCATAATGCTGCAAACCATCATCACAGATGATGACATCAATACCGCATTGCTCGACCAGCAATTGCACAGCCGCCGCCCTTTTTGGCGCCACAGCAACCGGACAACCACTGCGCTGATAAATCAGCACCGGTTCATCACCCGCTTCCGCGGCTGTAGCAGCAGGATGTAATAAATAAGGATAATGCGGTGCTTTACCGCCATAGCCGCGACTGACTACGCCAGGGCGATAGCCAGCCTTTGTGAGTAAATCCACCAGCCACAACACCACCGGTGTTTTCCCATTACCACCAACCGTGATATTGCCAACAACAATGACTGGTACAGGTGCCCGATAGCTACTGATCCAGCCAGCACGGTATAGCCCCCGGCGAGCCGTCGTCAGTAATGCAAACAGCAGTGCCAATGGCGCAAACAACCAGTTAACCCAACTGCGGCGATACCAGAGCCATTCAATCATGAGGCTTGTGCGCCCATTTGCGTGCGACGTAATAAGGCATAAGCACCGCCCATTTCCAGTAATTGATCATGGGTACCACGTTCCACTATCTGGCCCTCATCGACAACCAATATTTCATCAGCTTTCTCAATAGTAGAAAGGCGATGGGCAATAACGAGTGTAGTGCGGTTTTTAGTCAGTGATTCCAATGCCGTTTGAATGCGGCGTTCTGATTCTGAATCTAATGCTGAAGTAGCTTCATCCAATAACAAAACAGGCATATCACGTAATAATGCACGGGCAATTGCCAGCCGTTGGCGTTGACCACCCGATAAGGTCGCACCATTTTCACCAATGATAGTGTCGTAACCTTGTGGCATCTTAGTGATAAATTCATCGGCGTTGGCTAACTTGGCAGCCTCGATAATTTGCTCTCGGGTAAATTGTTCTTCCGCAGCATAGGCTATGTTGTTGGCAACCGAGTCATTAAATAAATGCACGTTCTGCGATACCAGCGCAAACTGACGACGCAGATCGCGTAAGCGATATTCGCGGATGTCATGTCCATCCAACAGGATCTGCCCTTGCTGAATGTCATAGAATCGGGTTAACAAACTAGCAATCGTACTCTTACCTGAGCCTGAACGCCCCACCAGCGCCACCGTTTTACCCGGTTCGACGGCAAAATTGACTTCGCGCAACGCCGGAGCATCTTTAGTCGGATAGGTAAATGTGACATCACGAAACTCGATCTTGCCCGCAGCATGGGTCAGTTCACGTTGCCCATTATCATTTTCTAGTGGTAAATCAATAACATCAAACAAACTTTGGCAGGCAGCAATACCGCGCTGAAACTGCACGTTGACCTGTGTCAGACTTTTCAGGGGTTTCATTAATCCAAATAACGCCGATATAACTGCAGCAAATGAACCTGCTGTTAACTGATGGCTGATTTCAGGAAAAGTAGCCAGATAAAGAACGAGCGATAATGCCGTAGAGGCAATAAATTGCACAATCGGAGAACCAACCGCGTCAGCAACCACCATTTTCATATTCTGCTGGCGTACTGAGTTACTGACTCGGCCAAAACGTTCGGCTTCAATTTCTTGCCCGCCAAACATCAAGACCTCTTTATGGCCGCGCAGCATTTGTTCGGTCGACGTGGTGATGTTACCCATCGCATGCTGCAGTTGTTTACTTAATTTTCTGAAACGTTTACTGATAACCGAGATAAGTACGCCAACAATCGGACCAATCACAAAAAAGATGAGCGACAATTGCCAAGAGTAGAAAAACATCAGAGCCAACAAACCGATAACGGTACAGCCTTCCCGGATCAGGGATATCAGCGTTGAACTGGCAGCAGAAGAAACCTGACCTGCATCATAGGTCACTTTAGACAACAGGCTACCGGTGTTATGTTTGTCAAAAAAGGCCAGTGGCATGCCCATTAAATGAGAAAACACCTGTTGCTGTAAGCGCATAACAACAGTATTCCCCACCCATGCCATAAAATAGTCCGCAATAAAGTTACAGACGCCTCTCATTGCCACTAATCCCATGATCATGAGCGGCAGCCAGATCATGACCGACTGTTCTTTACCGGTTAAACCATCATCCAGTAATGGTTTGATCAGCGATAGCATGAATGTATCCACAGCTGCATAACCGACCATACCAATACTGGCAATTACCAGACCTTTTCTACGCCCGGTGGTATATCCAAGAAGACGCTTTAAAATAGGCCAGCTGGCTTGCGGTGCTGCATCGTGTGCTTTGTGGGACATGAAATATTCAAACCTTGCTGCAAAATGACCCGTCATTTTAGCTGGTGATCGCCCGCTAACCAAGCATCCATCTTCCGATACCAAGGTTGTGAACGACGAAAAGGCTTAATATCAATACTATTTTGGTTAATTTCAAAGCTAATCAAGCCATCCGTGGCTGTTATCCATTGTTGTGACTGAATATAGCGCGACACTATTTCTGAATGCGGGTGATGCCAGCGGTTCTGATATCCGGCACTGTGCACCACATAATCCGGTGCAACTGCGGCAATAAACTCCAGCGAAGATGAAGATCGACTGCCATGATGCGGTGACGATAAAATCTGGCTACGCAATAAACTCGCCGGCAAACGGGTCAATTCCGCTTCCGCTTGTCGCTGTACATCACCGGTCAACAAGACACTGTGATTACCATCGCTAATCTTTAGCACACAAGAGTCTTCATTGATATCGCCACCGGATGAAAGCTGAGGAGATAACATGGTCAGTTGTAACTTGCCCCAATCCCATTGCTGCCAGCGCTGACAAATTTGCGTATTAGTCGTCAGAGCTGATGAGGAAATAATGTGAGCTTGCGGATAGCGCTGGCTTATCTTCTGCCAGTTCGCTGCATGATCTTTATCCCGATGACTGACCACCAGATAATCGAGTTGGTGTATTCCCCGATATTCCAACATAGGGAAAATCGCCGCATCCGCCATATTATAGCCACCGGGATAGCGATCGCCGGTATCAAACAACAATGCCCTATCTCCCTGACTCACTAATACTGATAAGCCTTGCCCCACATCCAGCATGTCCACTTGCCACTCAGGTTCAGACTGGCAGCCAGAAAACAGTAATCCACCCAAAGCCAACGCGGATAATCCAAATTCGCGCTTAATCACCAACGGTGAGAAACGCCAACTGAACCAACCAGCCAACACCCAAAACAGCATTTGCTGCTGATGTAAGGAAATCGCCATCCAGCCGGAACCCCATTGCTGGATCCATTCTAATGCAGACATCAACCAATCGAGCTGAAGATCACACAGCCAGAAACCAACATGAGCCAGTGACGGCAAAATTGGCACTAACAACCCGGAAATAAGGGCAATGGGAACAATAGAAAAGGTAAACCAGGGCCCGGCAGGAATATTAACCAATACACTACTGAGGCTTAGACCATCAAACAACAGCAGCTGAAATGGCAATAACAGTAACGTCATAAGCCACTGAATTTGCCACATAGAGGGTTTACGCCATAAAAAACCGGCTAGCCCCAAGATCCCGACTGCAATAAAAGAAAGCCAGCAACCAGCTGAAAATATCGACCAAGAATCGATGAACAACATGATAGCCAGTGAAAACAGCCAGATCCGAATGCCTGACCATTCCCGCTGCCACAGCCGCAAGACAACCCAAATAGCCAGCATGATCAGCGCTCTTATTGTTGGCGCAGAAAAATCAGCTAAAGCACTGTATAACAGAGCAAAGCCCATGCCGACGAACCAATGAATAGCAGGTAAACGTTCGGCGACACGTTGTAACAACAAACGGGATAACGCCATACCAATCCAGGCGATCAGACCAATATGCATACCGGAGATGGCTATCAAGTGAATAAGGCCAGTATCGCGAAGCGTTTGCCAGTCTGCTTTATCAACATCCTGCTGCTCACCATAAATCAAGGCCATCAATAATTCAGGTTGCCGAAATCCACGCATTAGTTGACGCGATTGATCCAACCATCGGTCACGCCAGCTGTGATCGGCCTGATAGATAAATGCGGCACGACTGACCGTACCTGTCGCGGTTATACCTTGCCCGAGCAACCATCGCTCGGCATTGAACCCTGCGGGGTTACCTAATCCATGCGGTATTTTAAGTTTGGCCAGAATATGCAGCTGATCGCCTCGCTTCAGACGATTTTTATTATTGCTCAACGTTAAACGCAGGGTCGGTGCTGGCCAATATGTTTGCTGATTAATGCTTTGCACAGAAACCAAAATTTGCTGACGATCCGATTTTTGATAGGCCTGCAACACGGTTACATTTAATTCATGCTGAGCAGGGGTCGGTATCTGTTGTTCTTTAAGCCAAACCAGTTGATGGTTAAAAAAGAGCAGCGCCCATCCCAAGCCAATTAATACGGCACCGATAAAACGAGAGCGGAAAAGTAAGATAAAACCGGGTAATAAGGCGCCCCATCCCCACCCGCTTGAAGGCAATTCCGGCCAGAGCAACGCACTGCATATACCAAGCGCCATTCCCAACAGTAACTGTTCCACTGTTTATCTCTTATTAACACATGGGGTTATTATTCTCTCGTGAGAACCAGTGAGCCAAAAGCTGTTGGTTTTAACGTTTACCCTAATTTAAGCGTTCAAAAAACCAACGATCAGTTGTCAGGAAGTTGCTTATTTCACATAAAAGGGAGAAAACTACCCCTGATTTACACACGCACCATCTAATGAGTGTCATAATCGGCCGACATTATGTTGTTGTAGTTTGATGCGTTGTCTCTAACTGATTAGTAAAATAACCGTGAGACTACCGGGCAGGAATGGGGTGAAAAATACAATAAGATGGACATTCTAATTTCCATTTTCGCTGACTATGGCTATGTGGCCGTTTTCGTTATGCTTTTGCTTTGTGGTTTTGGCTTACCGATCCCAGAAGATATTACTTTAGTCGCAGGCGGAATTATTGCTGGTTTGGGTTACGCTGATGTACATACCATGTTTGCGGTATGCATGGCTGGCGTACTTATCGGCGATGGCACTATGTTTACTCTTGGCCACGTTTTTGGCCAGCGTATTCTCGCTTTTGCTCCAATCAGACGAATTGTTACTCCGCACCGATTTGCTCAGGTGCAGGAAAAATTTGTTAAATATGGTAACTGGGTACTTTTTGTAGCCCGCTTCTTACCCGGCTTACGCTCTCCGATTTTTATCGTTGCCGGAATGAGCCGTCGCATATCTATCTGGCAATTCATAGTAATGGATGGACTTGCAGCCTGTATTTCTGTGCCGATCTGGGTTTATCTGGGTGATTATGGTGCGTATAACCGCGACTGGTTACTGCATATGGTCAGCCGTGGGCAGACTGGCATCTATACGCTGCTCGGTCTTGGTGTAGCCGTTCTGGCAGTACTTTATTTTCGCCACAGACGCAATAAAAAAGCCTGAACATAAAAAAACCAGCAAGCTGCTGGTTTTTTTATGTCTGTACTATTAACGCCCTAACTCTCTGGCCGGTAATAACTGACTGGCTCGCCAGGCCGGATATAATGTTGCCAGCAAACTCATCAGGATCGCCGCCGTGGTAACGACAACCACATCAATCGTATGCAGTTCCGATGGCAGAAAATCAATGAAATAGATTTCAGGATTCAGGAACTGATAACCAATTAACGTCTCAAGGCCATGAATGATGTTAGCCAGATACTGAGCCAGTAAACAACCTAATACCGCCCCACTCCCTGCACCAATTAATCCATTCACCATACCTTGCGTCATGAACACTAACCGGATCTGCCAGTTGCCGGCGCCCATGGTTTTTAAGATCGCAATATCGCCCCGCTTTTCATTCACCGCCATGACCAAGGTCGAGACGATATTAAAACAAGCCACGGCAACTACCATCAACAACACCACATACATCACTGTGCGCACCATCTGAATGTCTTGATACAGATAGCCTTGTGAGGTCATCCAACTGCGTAAATACATCCGATACGGTAATTGATTTGCTGCCTGATAGGCGATGGTGTGAGCAGAAAGTACATCATTCACTTCGATGCTTAATCCTTGCACTTCATCTTTCCAACCCAGCATAGATTGCGCGTCTTGCAGATGGATATAGCCTAACAGCCCATCCAGCTGACCACCCAACTTAAGTAAACCAACAACGGTAAACTGACGTTGCATGGGCGCAGCAAAGGCTGACTGTGCATCTTTGTCCGGCACTTGCATAGTGACGCTATCGCCAATTTTTACACCGAGTTTTTTGGCAATTTGCTGACCGATGATCACCCCATTCTCTCCGGGGTGCAGGGCATCCAGTCCATCACCGGTCATATAGTCACCGGCTTGCGAGATCTGTTTTTCTTCTGCCGGTAACACAGCCCGTAACTGAGCCGCTTTCATTTTTCCACCCGCTTCCAGCATGCCGTTAAGCGAAATCAACGGTGCAACTGCGGTAATTCCAGGCTGTTTTTTTAATATTTGAATCGCAGACGGCCAATCGCTGAAACCACCGGAAACCAGCTCAACTTCCGCATGCGGGATCACGGCCAGCACGCGTTGACGCAATTCGCGCTCAAATCCGTTCATGGCCGACAATCCTAAGATCAGCGCCATCACGCCCAAGGCAATGCCAATGATCGACGATGCAGAGATAAAGCTGACAAAACGACTGCTACGGCGGGTACGGCTATAGCGCAACCCCACAAACAGCGCGAAAGGTTGAAACATTATTCGTCTCCCACTAACGCACCATCTACCATATGCACCTGTCGATGTAACTTACCCGCCAATTCCCGATCGTGGGTAACAACGACAAATGCCGTACCCAATTCACGATTGAGCTGGCACATCAGTTCATAAATCGCCGTGGCGCTTTTATGATCCAGATTACCGGTTGGTTCATCGGCTAACACCAGATGCGGTTCATTCACTAAAGCGCGGGCAATGGCCACTCGCTGACGCTCACCACCAGACAACTCTGCCGGACGATGCGAAATACGATGTGATAATCCGACCCGTCCCAGCATATCCGTGGCCATCTGCAATGCTTTTTTCACTGCCATACCGCCGATCAACAGCGGCATCGCCACATTTTCTAATGCCGTAAATTCACCCAGCAGATGATGGAATTGATAAACGAAACCCAATTCCCGATTACGAAATTGCGCTTGTTGTTGGCCATTCCACTGATAAATATCCTGTTGTTCAAACAGTACTGTACCGGATGTTGGTGTATCTAACGCGCCCAATAAATGCAACATGGTGCTTTTACCAGAGCCTGAGCTGCCCACAATTGCCAGCATCTCTTTTTGCATGACGGTCAGATTAATACCGCGTAATACCGGGGTTTCTAACTCACCTTCACGATAAGTTTTTACCAGATCCTGACAACGTAACAGGATATTACTCATAACGTAACGCCTCCGCCGGACGAATATGGGCGGCACGATAAGCCGGATACAGCGTCGCCATAAAACTCATTAATAATGCTCCGAATGCAATCAGCAAGACCTGCGATATTTGTAACTCGACCGGCAGACCACCGCCACCAGCATCCATATACAGATTGAGCCCTAACACACGCAGCACCGGGTTCAGATAGTGCGTTAACACCACCCCGCCGATCATGCCAAACAAACCACCGAGGACACCGCTCCAGATCCCCTGCACAATGAAAATCTTCATCACCGTCTGACTTTGCATGCCCATCGTGCGCAAGATCGCCACTTCACCCTGTTTGTCCAACACCACCATGACCAAAGAAGAAAGAATATTGAATGCCGCGACCAGAATGATCAGCACCAACATCAGACTCATGATGTGTTTTTCCATCGCGACCGCACGGAATAGCTCACCGCGCTCTTGACGCCAGTCCTGAAACACCAACGAGGTTGGCAACGCAGTTTTCGCGATATCTTCCGTCTGGAATGCATCATCTAACCACACCCGCCAACCGGTGACATTTTCCGGCTGGTAGCGCAGCAAACGTCGGGCATCATCCAGATGGATCAGCGCAATCTGATCATCTACCGGTGAACCAACATCAAACAGAGCCACCACATGAAACAGACGCTGTGAAGGCACTCGCCCCATCGGGGTAAAACGGCTACCTTCACTGACCAGCACCCGCACTTTATCGCCGGGCATAACACCCAATTTTTGCGCCAGTGCACCGCCGAGAATGATATTGAACTTTCCTGCAACCAAGCGCTCCAGAGCAGAATTTCCCAAGGTCTGCCTTAGCAGATCCTGTTTCGGGTAGTTTTGTGGGTCTAACCCCTGCAGCGCGATCGGCGCCAGACTACCGGGGCTTTGCACCATTCCTTCTGTGGTAATAAAAGGTGCTGCTGCTTGCACATGCGGTAGTTGCATCACCGTCTGTTGGTATTGCTGCCAATTCGCCAGCTGACCAGATTCAGTCGTGATCACACCGTGTGGCACCACGCCTAAAATACGGTCTTTCAGTTGGGCTTCAAAGCCATTCATCACGGAGCTGACGACGATCAACGCCAGTACACCGATAGCAATTCCGAAGGTTGAAAATATGGAGATAAAAGAAGCAAATCGATTATCACCTCTGGCGCCAGCGTATCGCAGACCTATTGCCAGACTGACAGGTTGAAAAATGAGTGATTTCACGCTGTTTCCAAGCGTTGCGCAATCCAAGAGTTAGCGGATAATAAAGGTAAGACATCCACTCAACAAGGGGTTCTCCTTGAGCGAGCAATATTTTAGTGTGCATCACTGTTTAAGTATCAGTGTGATTCCAATGGAACAGGGTTTTGAATTGCCAGATCATGATGCTTTTGAAGCAGAGATCCCGGAACCGTTCAAAATATCCAACACGATTGTGCAACTGGATTTAAGTAATGCGCGCGCGTTGCGCAGCATTAGCGATGATATTGGCTATCTGGTGGATGTCATTAACCAGCAATCACGAAAAATTAATCTGCTGATGGCACATATCCTGATGCAGGAAGATGACCCGCAATACCGGCATAACACCCTGAGTTTTGGTGGAAGTCGGCTGACATTTTACTCATCAATGCCGCTTGAGAAAAAACAGCTACTGCGTATTAAGATATTTTTACGGGAAGAAGCCTCTGCGGTTTACTGTTACGGACGGATCATCGATCTGGTTGCAGAGCAGGATCGGCTCTTGGTGACCGTCGAATATGCGCAGCTGCGGGAAGAAGATCGTGAATTACTGATCCGCGCAGGCATGCATGAGCAATCTCGCCAGTTAAAAGAACGGGCAGAAAAAAAACATCAACTAACCTGAAACTGACTAATGACCAATTACTTTTCTTTCTCATTAAATGCCAAAGCGAATCAGCGTCTTACCTTTGGACAGTTAAATGGCAGTAGTCTTTCTCTGGCGATTGCTGAACTGGTAAAAACACAAGAGCACCCCGTTGTGTTAGTGGTGCATGACACGCCTACAGCCTTGTATTTAGAGCAGGAAATTAGCTTCCTGCTGGCAGAGTCAGCGATTCCGGTGCGGTTGTTTCCAGACTGGGAAACGTTGCCTTACGATACATTTTCCCCGCATCAAGACATCATCTCCCAGCGAATCGAAGCGCTTTATCATCTACCGCGCATGAAAAAAGGGCTGCTGATCCTGCCGGTAGCTACCCTGATGTTGCGCACGGCACCATCCAGCTTTATTGATGGCCATAGCCTGTTGGTAAAACCCGGTGATAAGCTGGATTTGCATAATCTACGCCGCCGTTTAGAACATGCCGGTTACAATGCCGTCGAACAAGTGTTGGAACACGGTGAATATGCCGCGCGTGGTTCTTTGCTCGATCTATTCCCGATGGGCTCATCACAGCCTTATCGTATTGATTTCTTCGATGATGAAGTTGATACCATCCGGGCATTTGATCCAGATACACAGCGTTCCCACGATCCGGTAAAAGACGTTCGGCTGTTACCCGCCCACGAATTTCCGACTGATAAAAATGCCATTGAAGGCTTCCGTCAACGTTTTCGCGAACTATTCGATGCCAGCCGGGAACCAGGCTCAGTTTATCAACAAGTCAGTAAGGGCATGTGGCCGGCGGGTATTGAATATTATCTGCCGCTATTTTTTGAGCAAACATCAACATTGCTGGATTATTTACCTGCGTCCAGTCTGATCATGACAGTCGGTGATATTCAGCAAGCCAGCGAACAATTCTGGCAAGATGTGCAGCAACGCTATGAAGATCGTCGTTACGATTTAACCCGTCCGCTGTTATCACCAGCAACCTTATATCTGCCGATAGATCAGCTGTTCGGCGTGCTGAAAGAGCGCACACAGATCCACTGTCAGACTCTGCCAACAGAAGAAAAAGCCGGACGCATTAATCTGCCGGTCAATGCCCTGCCCGAATTAACCATTGAAGCCAAACAACAAGAACCGTTAGAAGCACTACAACGCTTCTTGAGCCTATTCAGTGGCCGGATCTTGTTCTCGGTGGAATCGGAAGGTCGTCGTGAAGCATTACTGGAATTACTGACGCCACTGCAGATCCAACTACCAATCCTGAATTCATTTGATGCGTTCGCCAACGGCGCAGATCAATTTGCGATCATTGTCAGCCCGCTGGAACGTGGCTTCATCCTGCCGCAAGCCAATGTCGCACTGATCTGTGAAAACGATCTGTTTGGTCAGAAAGTGGTCCAACGTCGTCGCCGCGATAAAAAAGCCAGCAGCGGCAGTGAAGCGATTGTTCGTAATCTGGCGGAATTAACCATTGGGCAACCGGTCGTGCACCTCGACCATGGTGTTGGCCGTTACGTCGGGTTGCAATCACTGAATGCCGGTGGCATTGCCGCCGAATATCTCACGTTGGAATACGCCGGTGCTGACAAACTTTATGTACCGGTAACCTCGCTGCATCTCATCAGCCGTTATAGCGGTAGTGAAAACCCGCCACTGCACAAACTCGGTGGCGAAGCCTGGCTGAAAGCACGGAAAAAAGCGGTCGAAAAAATCCGCGATGTGGCTGCAGAGCTCTTGGATGTGTATGCCAAACGTGCCGCCCGCCCGGGTCTCGCATTCCAGCATGATAAACAAGCCTACAGTAAGTTTGCTGCCGGATTCCCGTTTGAAGAAACGCCTGATCAGCTGAATGCCATTAACTCTGTGCTCGGTGATATGTGTCAGGCCAAAGCCATGGATCGACTGGTCTGTGGTGATGTCGGCTTTGGTAAAACCGAAGTCGCGATGCGCGCTACCTTTGTTGCTGTGCATGCCGGTAAACAGGTTGCCGTATTAGTGCCAACCACCCTGCTGGCACAACAACATTATGAAAACTTCCGTGATCGCTTTGCCAATTGGCCAGTGAATATCGAAGTCATGAGTCGCTTCAAAAGTGCCAAAGAACAGAAAGTTGCCATGGAAGCGCTGTCGGAGGGTAAAATCGATATCATCATCGGTACCCACAAGCTGCTTTCCGAAGATATTCGCTTTAAAGATCTTGGCTTGTTAGTGGTCGATGAAGAGCACCGTTTCGGTGTCCGTCAAAAAGAAAAGATCAAAGCATTGCGCGCAGATGTCGATATCCTAACCCTAACCGCAACGCCGATCCCACGCACACTGAATATGGCATTATCCGGTATGCGCGATCTTTCCGTTATCGCTACACCACCCGCTAAACGATTGGCTATTAAAACATTTGTCCGCCAGTATGATAAAGCGGTGGTGCGTGAAGCCATATTGCGTGAGCTAAAGCGTGGTGGTCAGATCTATTACCTGCATAATAATGTTGAGACTATTGAACATACAGCCACGTTATTGAGCGAACTGGTGCCTGAAGCGCGTATTGGTATTGCGCATGGCCAAATGCGCGAGCGTGAACTGGAACGGGTGATGTCTGATTTTTATCATCAGCGTTATAGTTTGCTAGTCTGTACCACCATCATTGAAACCGGTATCGACGTGCCCAGCGCCAATACCATTATCATGGATCGTGCTGATCATCTGGGTCTGGCGCAGTTACATCAGTTGCGTGGTCGTGTTGGTCGCTCACACCATCAGGCGTATGCCTATCTGTTAACACCGCATCCAAAACAGATGACCAAAGATGCTGTCAAACGATTGGAAGCAATAGAATCACTGGAAGATCTGGGCGCCGGTTTTGTGCTGGCAACCCACGATCTGGAGATCCGTGGTGCCGGTGAATTACTGGGTGATGAACAAAGCGGACAGATCGAATCCATCGGTTTCACGCTGTATATGGAAATGTTGGAACAAGCCGTCAATGCGCTGAAAGAGGGTAAAGAACCGTCATTAGATCAACTGCTCTCCGACCATACTGATATCGAATTACGCGTACCGGCACTGTTACCCGATGACTATATTCCCGATGTGAATATGCGTCTTTCTATCTACAAACGTATCGCCAGTTGTAATACCCAGGAAGAGATCGATGAGCTCAAAATTGAATTAATTGATCGCTTTGGTTTGCTTCCACCAGCGGCTCAAAATCTGATCCAGATTTCGCGTTTCCGTTTGTTAGCCAAACCACTTGGCCTCAAACGAATTGAAATTGCTGACCGGGGTGGTTTTATCGATTTCACTCAGGACACCAAGATCAATCCGATGTTTATCGTCAGTTTAATGCAAACACAACCACGGTTATACCGTATGGATGGCCCTACCCGTCTGCGTTTTAATCTACCCAGTGACGATGCGAAAACTCGTTTCGCCTTGGTCGAGCAGATCCTCGACTCCTTTGCTAAAAACTGTATTTAAGCCCTTAAGCTGACGATGCTCACTCAGATGAGTGGGCATCGTCTGATTCCATTGCAACAAACAGCCACAATGATTTGCTGATAGTGATCCAGCAAGACTTTTCTGACACCCGCCTTTCCCCTTTACAACAACATCCAACATACTGAATAAAATTCTACGTTAGTAATCAGCCTGTTGTGATCCGTATATCAGGAAGGATGTCACCATGAAAATAGCACATAAACTATACTTTTTAATTGCAGTCGGTTTTTTCGGGTGCCTGCTGATCGGTGGCACATCACTTGTCAAAATGGCGCAAATAAATAAAAACATCACCTACATCACCGACAACAGCATTCCCAGTATTCGTAATCTGAATGAAACAGAAGTTCATTTCCTCACCTTACGCACTTATATCATCAGTCACATCACCTATAGCGAAGATGCTCGCGCTATGCGCAGTGCAGAAGAAAAATTACGCGAATACGAAAAGCAAATCGAGCAGGAAAAAGCCGCCATTAAAACCAAAATGACTGAATATGAAAGTAAGTATGTCTCCGATCCAAACGATGTCGAGCTATATCAAAAAGTCAAAACTGCCATGGGTAAATACCAAGAAGCCGCTAAAAAAGTGATCGATGTTTCAGCAACTTATGAAGCCAAAAAAGCCCGCAGTGAATTGGCGAATTTGCAGGAAGTCGGCAAAGCGGTCACCGTAGCGCTGCAGGAAAGTATCGAACATAACAATCAGATCGCAGCGGAAGATAAGATAAAGGGCGAAGAAAATTATCAAAGTGCTCGTTGGACAGTCATTATCTCTTCTGCCGGAGTGTTAGGCTGTTTACTCGCATTGGGTTTATTGAGTGTAAACCAGATCCGTCGTGGTGTGAGTGGTGCGCAACAGACCATTGCCCGTATTGAGCAATCACTCGATTTTACCTTACGGGCGGATGATAAAGGCAATGATGAGATCAGTCTGATGCTGAGATCGTTCAATCATCTGATCTCCGGCATGCAACACAATCTGAAAGAGTTACTGCAAGGCGTGCATGAGGTAAATGCCACGGCAGAAGAGTTACTGCAATCAGCACATCAGGTTACGGAAAGTTCACAAACGCAGAGTGCATCATCCTCTCAAATGGCCGCATCCGTTGAGGAAATGACGGTCAGTATTAATCAGGTAGCGGAACAGGCTGCTGATGCCAGTATCTGTACCTCTGATGCCGGTAAGAAAGCACAAAATGGACAACGTGTTATCGATCAAACCGTCGATAATATCCACGCGATTGAAAATGCCGTTGATAATGCCGCCAGTGATATTGCAATGCTGGAAGAGAAGAGCCACGAAATAGCATCCGTCATTAATGTCATTCGCGATGTTGCAGAGCAAACTAATCTGTTGGCACTCAATGCCGCCATTGAAGCAGCACGCGCGGGTGAACAAGGGCGCGGATTTGCCGTAGTCGCGGATGAAGTCCGCAATCTGGCCGCCAGAACAGCAACCTCCACCGTGGAAATTGGAAAAATTATTTCTGCAATTCAAAGTGTTTCCAATGCTGCCGTTGCCCGCATGAAGGACGCTGTTCATAAAGTAGAAGCCGGTGTAATGGGTGCAGGCGAAGCCAGAAGCACGATGACTGAAATTTGTGAAGTCACCGGACGCAGTTTAGAGCTGGTTGCACATATTTCTGATGCCATCAGAGAACAAGGTCTGGCCACCGATTCCATCGCCCAGCAAGTAGAAAGTGTGGCGGGGATGGCGGAAGAAAACAGTGAATCAGCAAGAAATTCGGATGAGTTGGCTAACCGGCTAGAAAAGGTGGCCGCCAATATGGAAAAAATTGTTTCTGCTTACCGGCTCTGATTTTTTCAGCCGGATAAAAAAGAGGACGCCGAATGGCGTCCTCTTTTTTTGAATCAACAGTAAAAACTGTCTTATTCAGTCATTGGCACGTTGTCGGTAGCCACTTCCTGCTCAACCGGTGCAGCTTCAACCGCTTGTTCAGTTGCTGGTTGGTCGTCACGTTTCGCTTCCTTGATAGACAGACGGATACGACCCTGACGATCTACTTCCAGCACTTTAGTGCGAACCATGTCACCTACTTTCAGGTAATCAGATACATCTTTCACACGTTCATCAGTGATTTGTGAAATATGAACCAGACCATCTTTACCAGGCAGAATGTTTACGAATGCACCAAACTCAGCCAGACGAGTTACTTTACCTTCGTAGATACGGCCGATTTCAACGTCAGCAGTCAAAGCCTGGATGCGACGGATCGCTTCCTGAGCTGCTTCACCGCTTACTGCTGCAATCTTCACAGTACCATCATCTTCCAGCTCGATAGTGGTGCCAGTTTCTTCAGTCAGAGCACGGATCACAGAACCGCCTTTACCGATCACGTCTTTGATCTTCTCTGGGTTGATCTTGATGGTATGAATGCGAGGAGCAAAATCAGAGATATCGTCACGCGCAACACCAATCGCTTTGTCCATCACAGTCAGGATGTGCAAACGCGCATCACGAGCCTGTTTCAGTGCGATCTGCATGATTTCTTTAGTGATACCTTCAATTTTGATGTCCATCTGCAGCGCAGTAACACCTTCAGAAGTACCAGCCACTTTAAAGTCCATGTCGCCCAGATGATCTTCATCACCCAGAATGTCAGACAGAACAACAAAGCTATCGCCTTCTTTAACCAGACCCATTGCGATACCAGCAACAGAAGCCTTGATTGGTACGCCTGCGTCCATCAGAGCCAAAGAAGTACCACAAACAGAAGCCATTGAAGAAGAACCGTTGGATTCGGTAATTTCAGAAACGACACGAACAACGTAAGGGAATTCAGCTTGTGATGGAATAACAGCCGCAACACCACGACGAGCCAAACGACCATGGCCGATTTCACGACGTTTCGGTGAACCGATCATGCCAGTTTCGCCCACGCAGTATGGTGGGAAGTTGTAATGCAGCATGAAACGATCAGTACGTTCACCAGTGATTTCATCAATGGTTTGCGCATCACGTTCAGTACCCAGAGTACAAGCAACCAGCGCCTGAGTTTCGCCACGAGTGAACAGTGCAGAGCCATGAACGCGTGGCAGAACGCCAGTACCTACGCTCAGCGCACGGATCATTTGTGGATCACGGCCATCGATACGCGGCTCACCACGCAGAATACGACCACGAACAACATCGCTTTCCAATTCATGGAACAAATCAGCCACTTCGCCAGCATCCTGAGTTTCATCAGCAGCAACGATTTCAGCAACAATACGTTGTTTCAGTGCAGAAATTGCATCATAACGTACTGCTTTTTCAGTGATACGGTAAGCTTCACCAATTGCCGCAACGGCCAGATCAGCAATTTTTGCTTTCAATGTTACGTTGGCTGCAGGTGCAACCCAATTCCAAGGTTTTGTGCCAACTTCAGCAGCAAATTCATTAACAGCTTTAATTACTGTTTGCAGCTGGTCATGACCATAAACAACCGCACCCAGCATCACTTCTTCTGGCAGGATAGCTGCTTCAGATTCAACCATCAGAACAGCCGCTGCAGTACCTGCAACAACCAGATCCAATTTACTGTCTTGTAATTCAACAACTGATGGGTTCAGAACATATTGATCATTGATATAACCAACACGTGCTGCACCGATTGGGCCGTTAAATGGAATACCAGAGATAGCCAGTGCTGCAGAAGTACCAATCATCGCTACGATGTCTGGAGATACAGCAGGATTTACTGACATAACAGTCGCAACTACCTGAACTTCGTTCAGGAAACCTTCCGGGAACAGAGGACGAATAGGACGGTCAATCAGACGGGCAGTCAGTGTTTCACCTTCGCTTGGACGACCTTCGCGTTTGAAAAAACCACCCGGAATACGGCCTGCTGCGTAGGTACGCTCTTGATAGTTAACAGTCAGCGGGAAAAAATCGCGACCTTCAACAGCTTCTTTTTTACCAACAACAGTTACTAATACTGCAGTATCGTCCATGCTGACCATAACAGCTGCAGTTGCCTGACGAGCCATAACACCTGTTTCAATCGTTACAGTGTGCTGGCCATATGGGAAGGTTTTTACAATAGGATTCACGTGAATTTCCTTTTATTAATTTCGTCGCTCAAAATGCGCGCTTATTATAGCTGAAGGCGAGCACAATAGGTAATCAGGGATAGATCGACTTCAGATATAATTCTGGCGTAATTGTCACTTATGTCACGAAAAACAAAAGGAGGCATAAGCCTCCTTTTGTATGTAATCACTAAGAATGAATTAGCGACGCAGACCCAGTTTAGAAATCAGATCTTTGTAACGAGCATCATCTTTGCGTTTCAGGTAGTCCAGCAATTTACGACGCTGAGAAACCATACGCAGCAGACCACGACGGCCATGGTGATCTTTAGAATGTACTGAGAAATGGCCTTGCAGATGGTTGATCTGAGCAGTCAACAGGGCAACCTGAACTTCTGGTGAACCAGTGTCATTGGTACCGCGAGAGAAATCAGCAACGATCTTGGCTTTAGTTTCAGCATTTAGTGACATAGTGTACTCCTGAGTTTAATGGACTGTGAGCCGATCACTAATTCAGCCCACAGAGAAGCTGCGCATTCTAGCACAGCTGTAATAACAGACAAGCTACTCAGCTTGATCATCCGCATCTGGCATATCGCCACCAATACGGACTAGACGACGCGGCGCAACTTTGCCGTCTTCGTCAATTTCACCAACGCCGATAAATTCCGCTTCCGGACCTACCGTCATGCGAACAAAACCATCGGTTATGGTGTGTGGCACCATGACGGCCTGCCCTTGTGTTACATAGGCAGCCAGCACAGCCGACATATTCACTTCCGGCAGATTGCTCACCGCACTGTCCATTGGTAATAAATAATCATCCAATTTCTCGCGTGGTGGAATACCTTGCTCACGGCATTCATCCAGAATCTCGTTCAGTTTTTCAAGACTGAGCATTTTGTCATTCGGATACTTCGCAACCTGCGTACGACGTAACTGAATAACATGAGCGCCACAGCCTAACAACTCGCCTAAATCGTCGACTAGTGAACGGATATAAGTGCCTTTAGAACAATGCACTTCTAACGAAACAGCATCGTCAGTGAATTCAAGCAATTCCAGCGAATAAATAGAGATAGGACGCGCTTCGCGCTCAATTTCTATTCCTTCACGTGCATATTCATACAGTGGGCGTCCCTGATGTTTCAGTGCAGAAAACATTGATGGAACCTGCAAAATATCACCGCGGAATTTATCCAACGCAACTGATAATTGAGATTCGGTCACGCTTACCGGACGAACTGAGACAACAGAGCCTTCAGAATCACTGGTATCTGTGCGAACGCCTAAACGTGCAGTTACGCGGTAACGTTTATCAGCATCGAGCAGAAATTGTGAGAATTTGGTGGCCTCACCAAAACAGATAGGCAGCATCCCCGTGGCTAGCGGATCTAAAGCGCCAGTGTGCCCGGCTTTAGCTGCGTTATAGATACGCTTCACTTGTTGCAGCGCATCATTCGAAGTGATACCGCTTGGTTTGTCCAGCAGTATAATGCCGTGCACATCACGACCTTTGAAGCGACGTCGTCGAGACATCTTTAATCACGATCCTCCTCGCTCAGATCGGTCGATTCGCCACGGCGAAGCTGATCATCACGAACGGTATTAGTAATCAGGTTGGAGATTCGCATCCCTTCAACCAATGTTTTGTCATAGACAAAGCGAATTTCTGGTACAACACGCAGTTTCATCGCTTTACCCAACAGAATACGAATATAACCTGAAGCATCATTTAACACTTTGATGCCTGCCTCAATGTTATCTTCTTCGTTCAAAAAGAACGTTACAAAAACTTTGGCATGCTGCAGGTCGCGAGTCAATTCAACATCTGAAACCGTTGCCATTCCGACACGCGGATCTTTTATCTCGCGTTGTAAAATCATAGCGATTTCGCGTTGGATCTGTTGCGAAACCCGATCAGCACGTCCAAACTCTTTTGCCATTTTCAACTCCAGAGCAAAAATGGGGGAATGATTAGTTCCCCCCATATAATTACAGCGTACGCTGAATTTCTACAACTTCGTAAACTTCGATCTGATCGCCTGGGCGAACATCGTTATAGTTCTTAACTGCGATACCACATTCGTAGCCATTTTTGACTTCCGGCATGTCATCTTTAAAGCGACGCAGAGATTCCAGCTCACCTTCATAGATAACCACGTTGTCACGCAATACACGGATTGGGCTATTACGTTTAACAGTACCTTCGGTCACCATACAACCAGCAACATCACCGAATTTAGGCGAACGGAATACATCACGAACTTCCGCCAGACCAATGATCTGTTGTTTGTATTCAGGCGCTAACATACCACTCATTGCCTGACGAACTTCGTCGATCAGATCATAGATAACTGAGTAGTAGCGTAAGTCGATGTTTTCAGCTTCAAGGATCTTACGAGCAGAAGCATCCGCACGGACGTTAAAGCCCAGCACGATGGCATTAGAAGCCGCAGCCAGTGTTGCATCAGTTTCTGTAATACCACCCACACCAGAACCAATGATTTTAACTTTCACTTCGTCGGTGGACAGTTTATTCAGAGAGTCAGCAATAGCTTGAACAGAACCTTGAACATCTGCTTTCAATACAACATTCAGCTCTGAAACTTCGCCTTCGGTCATATTGGAGAACATATTCTCCAGCTTAGCTTTCTGCTGGCGAGCCAGTTTAACGTCACGGAATTTACCCTGACGATACAAAGCAACTTCACGCGCTTTTTTCTCGTCACGAACGACAGTAACTTCGTCACCAGCCGCAGGTACACCCGATAAGCCCAGGATCTCAACCGGAATTGATGGGCCAACTGAATCGACACTACGACCCATTTCGTCACGCATTGCACGAACACGGCCATATTCCAGACCACATAACACGATGTCACCCTGACGCAGCGTACCTTCCTGAACCAGAATAGTTGCAACCGGACCACGACCTTTATCCAGACGTGATTCAATTACAACACCGCTTGCCATTGCATCACGCACAGCAGTCAGTTCCAGAACTTCAGATTGCAGCAGAATTGAGTTCAGCAGATCGTCAATACCTTCACCGCTCTTCGCAGATACTTTAACGAACTGGTTCTCACCACCCCACTCTTCAGGGATAACGCTGTAACGGGTCAGTTCGTTCATGACACGATCTGGATCCGCATCCGGTTTATCAACCTTGTTCACAGCAACAACGATCGGCACACCGGCAGCTTTAGCATGCTGGATAGCTTCGATAGTCTGCGGCATAACGCCGTCATCAGCTGCTACTACCAGAACAACGATATCCGTTGCCTGAGCACCACGGGCACGCATTGCAGTAAATGCCGCATGGCCAGGTGTATCCAGGAAAGTGATACTACCGTTGTCAGTATCAACATGGTAAGCACCGATATGCTGGGTAATACCACCCGCTTCACCGGAAGCCACTTTCGCTTTACGGATATAATCCAGCAGCGATGTTTTACCATGGTCAACGTGACCCATGATGGTTACAACTGGTGCTCTGGATTCTGAATGTGCAGTAGAATCACGATCTTGCAAAATCGCTTCTTCCAGCTCATTTTCACGGCGCAGCGTCACTTTGTGACCCATTTCTTCCGCTACTAATTGTGCTGTTTCCTGATCAATGATCTGGTTAATGGTCGCCATCGCGCCCATTTTCATCATCACTTTAATCACTTCAACCGCTTTCACAGCCATTTTCTGCGCTAATTCACCAACGCTAATGGTTTCGCCTACCACGATATCGCGGTTAACAGGCTGAGCTGGTTTCTGGAAACCATGCTGCATAGAGTTTGGCGTATGAAGTTTGGCACGCTTACCTTTTCTCGCACGGGAATTACGCTCTTCACGAGCTTCTTCATGCGGAGATTTTTTAGCTTTAGTAACACCAGGACGACGGCGACCTTTGCTTTCATCCTGACGCTCACGTTCAGCTTCAGCTTCTTTTACAAACAAAGACGCGGCTTCGCTGACATCATCGTTTAACTCTTTACGACGACGTTCTTCTTCTTCAGCAGCCCAGCGGCCTTCATTTTCAACAGCTAAACGACGAGCTTCTTCAGCAATACGCTGTGCTTCCAACTCGGTTTTACGTTGAGCTTCTTCTTCTTGTTTCTTGCGTAATGCCTCTGCTTCACGTTTGGCATTATCATCTGCGCGTTTATCTGCCTCAGCTTTCAATTTTCTAGCCTTCTCATCTGGAGATTTTGCTGCATTATCAGCAACAGCTTCTGTCGATACTGTTCTGGCCTCAGCTTCTTTGCGCGCTTTTTCTTCGGCTTCTTTGCGGGCTTTAGCTTCCGCGTCCATACGCGCCTGTTCAGCTTTGGCTAGCTCTTCTTGACGCGCTTTTTCAGCTTCCTGACGCGCCTTTTCTTCTGCTTCTTTCTGCTGTTGAGCTTCGTCAATCACAGAACGATGTACGTAAGTTTTTGATTTACGTACCTCAATTTGTACTTCTTTGTTCTTACCGCCAGCGACTGGTACATTCAGTGTGCTTTTAGTTTTACGCTGCAATGTCATGCGCTTAGGCTCTGCACCATCGGCACCATGTTGCTTTTTCAGATGTTCCACCAGAGTGTGTTTTTCTTGCTCTGATACCATTGCATCTGCATTTTTCTCTAAACCAGCATCTTTAAACTGCTGTACCAACCGGTCAACCGGTGTGCCCACTTCAATGGCTAGTTGTTTTACTGATAAATCGGCCATTCATTACCTCCGCAGTTTACTCTGCCTGCTCGCCGAACCAGCAAATATTACGAGCTGCCATAATCAATTCGCCGGCTTTTTGTTCGGTCATTTCCGGAATACCACTCAGATCATCTATGCCTTGTTCAGCCAAATCCTCCAGAGTCGATATACCACGAGCAGCCAGCTCATAAGCCAGATCTTGCGCCATACCTTCTAATGCCAGCAAATCATCTGCTGGCTTAGCGCCTGCTAATGTTTCTTCTTTAGCCAGCGCCTGAGTGCTTAGAGACTGTTTAGCCCGATCGCGCAGTTGTTCAATCTGCTCATCATCCAGTTCTTCAATTCGCTGTAGTTCGCTTAATGGCACATAAGCAATTTCTTCAACGGTAGAGAAACCTTCATCAACCAGTAATTCAGCAAAATCGTCATCGATATCAAGAGCCTGAGTGAACAGGGTCAGGATGCGATCTTTTTCTACCTGATGTTTAGTCTGCATATCTTCTACAGTCATCACGTTCAATTCCCAGCCTGAAAGCTGAGAAGCAAGGCGAACGTTTTGACCATTACGGCCAATAGCCTGAGCCAGATTGCTGGAGATAACAGCGATATCCATAGTGTGGTTATCTTCATCCACAACTAACGATGCCACATCAGCCGGAGCCATAGCATTGATAACAAATTGAGCAGGATTATCATCCCACAAGACGATATCAATTCGTTCGCCAGCTAATTCACCGGAAACAGCCTGTACGCGAGCGCCACGCATACCAACACAAGCACCAACAGGATCAATACGGCGATCATTGGTTTTCACTGCAATTTTGGCACGAGAACCAGGATCACGGGCAGCGCCTTTGATTTCAATGATCTCTTCACCGATTTCAGGTACTTCAATCCGGAACAGCTCTTTCAGGAAATCAGGATGTGTACGGCTAACAAACAGTTGTGAACCTCGAGCTTCAGGTTTAACTGCGGCTAACAAGCCTCTGACGCGATCACCATTGCGGAATGATTCTCGTGGCAACATATCTTCACGATAGATAACACCTTCAGCATTACTACCCAAATCGATGATAACGCTGTCACGGGTCGCTTTCTTGACCACACCTGTGACGATGCTGCCTTCCTGATCACGGAATTGCTCTACAACCTGCGCTCGCTCAGCTTCACGAACCTTCTGAACAATAACTTGCTTAGCCGTCTGAGTCGTGATGCGATCAAATGTGATCGAATCAATTTGCTCTTCAATAAAATCACCCAGCTCAATTGATGGATCATCAAAGCGAGCTGCATCTAGTGAAATTTCACGATATGGGTTTTGCATGATTCCATCGCCTTCCACCGTTTGCCAACGACGGAAAGTATCAAAATCACCCGTTTTACGATCAATAGCGACACGAACTTCAATATCGCCTTCATATTTCTTTTTGGTTGCTGTTGCCAACGCGGTTTCCAGTGCCTGGAAGATTTTTTCGCGAGGTACCGCTTTTTCATTGGAAACGGCATCAACAACTAAAAGGATTTCTTTATTCATTATCCAATAGCCTCGTCAATCAAAGTTCGGGATCAGGTTTGCCTGTTGAATATTGGCAAAGGCCAGAATTTCATCTTTACCATCAATCGTCAGAGTGATCATTTCTCTCTCAACCTGTTTGATGGTGCCTTTATATTTACGTCGGTTATTCACTGCCATTCGCAATGTCACCGTCGCAACCTGGCCGATATATCGAGCAAAATGTTCCGGTTTGAGTAATGGTCGATCCATACCAGGTGATGACACCTCAAGGTAATACTCAGTGGTAATGGGATCTTCCACATCCAGTAATGCGCTCACCTGATGACTAACCGCAGCACAGTCATCTACCGAAATTCCATTCGCATGATCAATATAAACACGCAAAGTAGAATGCTTTCCGGCACGGATAAATTCAATTCCCCACAACTCATAACCTAACGCAACAACTGGTGCATCAAGTATTTCTGTCAGGCGTTGTTCCAAGGTAGCCAATAGACCCTCCATAAATAAAAAAAGGGCATCGACGGCCCAATATTATGCCCACCAGAGTGGTGGTAACAGAATCCGGATAACAAAAAGCCCCGTTCAAAGAACTGGGGCCTTGAGCCTGATCACCCTTAAATGATGATCATATAAAATGGTTGCGGGGGCAGGATTTGAACCTACGACCTTCGGGTTATGAGCCCGACGAGCTACCAAGCTGCTCCACCCCGCGTCAAATTACGCACATAATAGCACACTGAGGATAGTGCTATCAACTAAATTGGTGCCCAGCGCGGGATTTGAACCCGCACACCTAACGGCACTACCCCCTCAAGATAGCGTGTCTACCAATTCCACCAGCTGGGCTAAATCTTAATTCGGTACGTCAGCGTCTTTTTTAACGTCTGCCGCTTTTTCTACCGGTTTATCAGTTGTTTGTTCTGCAGCAACAGGCTTAGACAGATCAGACCAAGCGTCAGCAGGTTTGCTACGATTATTAGTTATAGCACCTAACAACAAACTGATAACAAAAAATACAATAGCAAGAATCGCTGTGCTCTTAGTCAGGAAATTACCTGAACCTGACGAGCCAAAAACGGTATTGGATGCGCCAGCGCCAAAAGATGCACCCATTGATGCGCCTTTGCCATGCTGGATTAAGACCAGACCGACCAGCGTAATAGCTACTAATAAATAAACAACCAGCAGAACTTCGTACATTTTATTCCTCTCACGCCCGACAGCGAGCTATTTTGCCGATTCAGCAATATAAAGCGGCGGGATACTAGCATTGAAAACAAAAATTCTCAATCTGGCTAATCTGAATACCAGCGTTGGCCGCGAAAGCGTGGCAATACTAGCCAGCCTTTCTGATGCTTACAAGCAGATTTTCAAAAAAGCCGACTAATTGCATATTTTTACAACAAAAATCTATTATTTAGCCGCAATGACTTGAGCTGCAATTTTTTCTGCAAACGCTCGTACTTGAGCCTCTTCCTCACCTTCAACCATGACACGGATCAGCGGCTCTGTACCCGACTTACGCAACAGTACACGACCCGTTTTACCTAAAGCCGATTCGACTTCACGTACAGATTGCTGGACTGCGTCAGAAGCCAATGGATCATGCTCACCCGCAAAGCGAACATTAATCAGGATCTGCGGGAATTTTTTAATTTCTTTACGCAGTTCAAATAATGTTTTATCTGCTCGGCTCGCGGCTTTAAGCACCTGTAATGAAGCAATAATGCCATCACCAGTCGTAGTTTGATCCAGACAAATAATATGCCCCGAATTTTCGCCGCCCAACCGCCAGCCTTTTTCTTGCAATAACTCCATTACGTAGCGATCACCCACTTTCGCCCTGACTAACGGAATATCCAGTTTGGTTAATGCAACCTCTAACCCCAGATTGGTCATTAATGTGCCAACGACACCGCCTACTAATGTACCTTGTTGCTGTAAATCACGGGCAATAATATAAAGCAGCTCATCACCATCCACTTCATAGCCAGTGTGATCAACCATGATCAAGCGGTCACCATCACCGTCAAAAGCGATACCCAGATCGGCTTTTTCCTGTAAAACCCGTTCAACTAAGGCTTTTGGTGCTGTAGAACCAACATTATCATTGATGTTCAAACCATCAGGCGTGCAACCCATCGTGATCACATCAGCGCCCAATTCACGAAATACGGAAGGCGCAATGTGATAAGTTGCGCCATGTGCGCAGTCCACAACGATTTTGAGCCCGTCTAAACTGAGTTCACTAGGGAAAGTGCTCTTACAAAATTCAATATAGCGGCCTGGCGCATCATCAATACGTGATGCTTTACCTAACTGAGCCGACTCGACACAACGCAAATCCTGTTCCATCGCTTGTTCAATGGCATCTTCAATTTCATCAGGTAATTTAGTACCTTGCGTTGAGAAAAATTTAATACCATTGTCATAAAACGGATTATGCGAAGCACTGATCACGATACCGGCTTCCGCGCGAAATGTCCGGGTCAGATAAGCAACAGCAGGCGTTGGCATCGGGCCGAGTAAAACAGGTTTTAATCCGGCAGCAGAAAGGCCCGCTTCTAAGGCGGCTTCCAGCATATAGCCGGAAATACGGGTATCTTTACCAATCAGAACTTTTTTAGTCCCCTGTTTGGCCAGAACCTTACCGGCAGCCCAACCCAATTTCATCACAAAATCAGGAGTTATAGGCATCTCACCCACTTTGCCGCGAACACCATCTGTTCCAAAATATTTTCTGCTCATTTATCTCGCCCGATCAAATCTGATTAATATGCGATGTTTGATATTGCTGTGCACGCCAAAATACCTTCACAGCATCACTGGTAGCCTGTACATCATGGACACGGATAATACGCGCGCCCTGAGCCAGTGCATAGAGTGCAGCAGCAATACTTCCGGCTAATCGTTCATCTACTGAGCGATTGAGTAAGTTACCAATCATGCTTTTACGTGATACCCCAATCAGTAGCGGGTAAGTCGATTGCATTTCATTTAATCGGCCCAGTAACTCGAAATTTTGTTCTAACGTTTTACCAAAACCAAATCCTGGATCCAGGATCAGTTTTTCCGGTGGTATTCCTGCAGCAAGGCATGCAGCGACACGGTTATTCAGAAAATGAGAGACTTCATCGACCACATTTTTATATGCGGGATGATCTTGCATTGATTGCGGTTCACCCTGCATATGCATCAGACAAATCAACGCTTGGCTTTCTGCGGCAACCTTGAGTGCACCTGGCTCCTGTAATGCTTTGATATCATTAATAAGATGAGCGCCAGCCTGACATGCAGCGGCCATAACTGCGGATTTATAGGTATCAATAGAAATCATTACATCCAGTTTTTTGGCTAATTGCTCAATAACCGGAACAACCCGATCCATCTCTTCCTGTTCAGAAACATAGATAGCACCAGGGCGGGTTGATTCCCCCCCCACATCAATGATCTCAGCTCCTTCTTCCATCATCTTTTCAGCATGAAACAAGGCGCTGTCGAGTTGATTAAAGCGGGAACCATCAGAGAAAGAATCTGGCGTGATATTCAGGATGCCCATAATTCGGGGTTGAGAGAGATCGAGTTCACGTCCGCAACCAGTCAAAATCATCTTTTTCTCCAATAAAAAACCCCAGGCATATGCCCGGGGTTAGTGTCATGTGATATTAGTGCGAGGTATCAGACGGTGTAGAGCTATTGTCGCTATTACCGGTTGTGACACTAGTTTCTTCACCAGACACAGCTGAAGAGCTACCGCCACTCTGCGAATTATTATCACGTTCATAATCAGCAGGTAAGCGCACTTCTCTACGGAACATCAAATCATCAATCTGATGCGCGTCGATAGTCTCATACTTCATCAATGCATCTTTCATCGAATGCAAAACATCCATATTTTCCATCAACAGTTGTTTTGAACGATCATAGTTACGATTGATGATCTGTTTTATTTCAGTATCAATGATACGTGCAGTATCGTCAGACATATGCTTGGCTTTCGCCATAGAACGGCCTAAGAATACTTCACCATCTTCTTCTGCATATAACATCGGGCCTAGACGTTCTGACATGCCCCACTGCGTTACCATTTTTCTGGCTAACTCAGTCGCCCGTTCGATATCATTCGATGCACCTGTGGTTACTCGTTCGCTACCATAGATGATCTCTTCAGCCAAACGACCACCATACAAGCTGGAAATCATTGACTCCAGATATTGCTTAGAATGGCTCCAGCGATCCTGTTCTGGCAAATACATGGTGACGCCTAAAGCCCGGCCACGAGGAATAATCGATACCTTATAAACAGGATCATGTTCAGGCACCAGACGACCAATAATAGCGTGACCCGCTTCATGATATGCCGTCATCTCTTTTTCAGACTCTGACATGACCATCGATTTACGTTCAGCACCCATCATGATCTTGTCTTTCGCGCGCTCAAACTCGCCCATACTAACCAGTCGTTTATTACCACGAGCAGCGAACAGCGCAGCTTCGTTGACCAGGTTTGCCAAGTCAGCACCTGAGAAACCAGGAGTACCGCGGGCGATCAGTGATGCATCAACATCATCACCCAATGGCACTTTACGCATATGAACTTTCAGGATCTGTTCACGACCACGGACATCGGGTAACCCAACCACAACCTGACGGTCGAAACGGCCTGGACGCAGTAATGCCGGATCCAACACGTCAGGACGGTTAGTTGCTGCAATGACAATGATCGCTTCATGCCCTTCAAAACCATCCATTTCAACCAACATCTGGTTCAGTGTCTGTTCACGCTCATCGTGACCACCACCGAGCCCAGCGCCACGTTGACGGCCAACAGCATCAATTTCATCGATAAAGATAATGCATGGTGCGGCTTTCTTCGCTTGATCGAACATGTCACGCACACGAGACGCACCGACACCCACAAACATTTCCACGAAATCAGAACCGGAAATGGAGAAAAACGGTACCTTCGCTTCGCCTGCAATAGCTTTAGCAAGCAATGTTTTACCAGTACCTGGCTGACCAACCATCAAAATACCTTTTGGTATTTTACCGCCCAGTTTCTGGAATCGGGATGGGTCGCGCAGATAATCAACCAGCTCTTTAACTTCTTCTTTTGCTTCATCACAACCAGCGACATCAGCAAACGTAGTTTTGATCTGATCTTCGCCCATCAAACGTGCTTTGCTTTTACCAAAAGACATCGCACCTTTGCCGCCGCCACCGCCTTGCATCTGGCGCATGAAGAAGATCCAGACACCGATCAATAACAACATTGGGAACCAAGAGATAAAGATGCTTGCCAGCAAACTTGGCTCTTCCGGTTTATCACCGACGACACGAACGTTATGATTCAACAGGTCATTAATCAGCTGATTATCCTGCATTGGCATAACTGTCGTGAATTTTTCACCGTCGCGTTTCTGACCATTTATAACTTTGCCATCAATGTGCACTTCACGGATTTGATCCTGTGCTACATCACGGACAAAACTGGAGTAATCCAGCTGCCGTCCTGAGTTATCAGTAGGACTAAAGCTCTGGAATAATGACATCAGTACCACTGCGATAACTAACCACAGGATCAGGTTTTTCGCCATATCACTCAATTCTCTAACCTCGCAATTGATGGCTAAGATAGTTTTAGGTTACTACAGTTTAAAACCTGTAGCTACAATATAGACTTCCCGTGAACGGGCTCTTGATGAATCAGGTTTACGAATTTTAACCACAGAAAACAGCGATCTAACCTCTTTGAGATACTCTTCAAAACCAGTGCCCTGAAAGACCTTGACCATAAAGCTACCTTTAGCAGCCAATACTTGTTTGCACATCTCCAATGCGAGCTCAACCAAATACATAGAACGCGGTTGATCTACTGCGGGTGTACCAGACATATTAGGCGCCATGTCAGAAAGAATAACATCAACCTTCTGCTCACCAACACGGCCTAACAATGCGCTAAGTACCGCTTCCTCACGGAAGTCACCTTGCAAAAAATCAACCCCGGCAATTGGATCCATAGGAAGAATATCGCATGCAATCACCCTTCCATGTGGTCCGACCTGTTCAACACAAAATTGAGACCAGCCACCGGGAGCAGCCCCAAGATCTACGACAGTCATGCCTTGTTTGATCAATTTATCTTTTTGCTGAATCTCATCGATTTTAAATACAGCACGGGAACGAAGACCCTGTTTTTGAGCCTGTTGCACGTATTTATCTTCAAAATGCTCTTTTAACCAACGTGTAGAGCTGGCTGTACGCTTCTTTTTACTCATGTAAATGACTCTGGGGGACGAACCCTATTAGTATTAAAGTGTAGATGGGGTTAAAATGCGACGTTTTCAATATTTAGTTAAGAAGAAATAGTGCCATGAATTTAACAACCAAACAAAAGCAATATTTGAAAGGACTAGCTCATAACCTTAAACCAGTCGTTATGCTGGGTCAGCATGGTCTGACTGAAGGTGTGCTGGCCGAGATTGATGCGGCACTAAACCACCATGAATTAATCAAGGTTAAAGTATCCGCAGCTGATCGTGAAACAAAACAGTTGATTGTAGATGCGATTGTTCGTGAAACAAAAGCAGCTCAGGTGCAAGTGTTAGGGAATACCCTAAGCCTGTTCCGCCCTTCTGAAGAAAAGAAAATTCCTCTTCCGAAGTAATCACTAAAAAAGATAACGCCATCTATTACAGATGGCGTTTTTCTATCACAATGATTTTCTCAGATGTATTCGACCTGAGTGATCTCGAAATCGACTTTACCTGCCGGCGTGGTAATCGTTGCTACATCATCAACTTCTTTGCCGATCAACCCGCGAGCAATGGGTGAGTTCACAGAGAGTAAACCGGATTTAATATCCGATTCATCATCACCTACTATGCGATAGGTAATCTCTTCTTCTGCTTCACCTTTCAAAACAGTCACTGTTGCACCAAAAACAACACGGCCATTGTGTGGGATTTTTGTCACATCAATGATCTGAGCATTCGACAGTTTGGCTTCAATTTCCTGAATACGCCCTTCGCAGAAGCCCTGCTGCTCACGAGCTGCATGGTATTCCGCATTTTCCTTCAAATCACCATGCGCACGAGCTTCTGATATTGCCTGGATAATTTGTGGACGTTGCACAGTCTTCAACTGTTCAAGTTCTTCGCGTAATTTCTCCGCGCCGCGCACGGTCATTGGAGTCTTAATCATAACCTTGGACCTAATTGTACTTTCTGAGCGTTAAGATAACGCAAAAATAAGAAGATGATGTGATATAGAAAAACTCACATCATCTCGCAATTAAAATTTCAGTCTCTGACTATACATGAGCATCCATCTGAAACAAACAGACGCTTTTATTTTAACCAGTCAGATCATCAAAGAATCGTTTTACGCCTTCAAAGAAGCCTTCCGCCTTTGGCTTATGGGTTTTTACACCAGAGCCATTCAACGAGTCTTCCAGTTGTTTTAACAATTCTTTTTGTTCATCACTGAGTTTAACCGGTGTTTCGACTACCGCTTTACACAGCAAATCACCTTCCGCACCAGAACGTAAGGAGCGAACACCTTTACCACGCAGGCGGAACATACGACCAGACTGTGTTTCAGATGGGATCTTCAGCATCAGACGGCCATCCAGTGTTGGCACAGCCACTTCCCCACCCAATGCGGCCGTTGTGAAGCTAATTGGAATTTCACAGTACAAGTTATTGCCATCACGAACAAAGATCGGATGATCTTTTACATGGACCTGTACATACAAATCACCCGCTGGGGCGCCAAATTCACCCGCTTCCCCCTCACCCGCCAACCGAATACGATCGCCAGTATCAACACCAGCTGGGATCTTAACGGACAGGGTTTTGGTTTTCTGCACGCGGCCATCGCCATGACATTTACGACATGGATCAGTGATGATCTTGCCTTTACCATGACAATGCGGACATGCCTGAGTCACAGCGAAGAAACCCTGACGCATTTGCACCTGACCAGAACCATGACAGGTTGGGCAAGTTTGCGCAGAAGTACCAGTACGGGCACCAGAGCCATGACACTCATCACACTCGACCAGTGTGGGCACTTTGATTTCTTTGCTGACACCTCGGACTGCCTCTTCCAGAGTCAGCTCCATGTTGTAGCGCAGATCGGCACCGCGCGCAGCACGTTGGCTACGACGTCCACCACCAAAAATGTCACCAAAAATATCGCCAAAAACATCACCAAAATCAGCATTGCCACCAAAACCACCAGGGCCAGCTTGATTTGGATCTACACCAGCATGACCAAATTTGTCATACGCAGCACGTTTTTGGGCATCAGAAAGAATTTCATATGCTTCTTTAGCTTCTTTGAATTTTTCTTCTGATTCAGGATTGTCGGGGTTACGATCCGGATGAAATTTCATCGCCAGTCGTTTGTAAGCTTTTTTGATTTCCCGCTCGTCGGCAGAGCGTTCAACCCCTAATATTTCGTAATAATCTCGCTTTGCCATAGTGAGTCATCCATACCTTTTTGTATAGACAGACGGGCGTTGGTCTCCCAACGCCCGTGATTACTGCCAATAGCTGTTAATGATGCTTATTTTTTGTCGTCTTTAACTTCTTCAAATTCAGCATCGACAACGTCATCATGCGCTTTACCACCCGCAGCTTCTGCACCAGCATCAGCGCCCTGATGAGCGTGTTGTTGCTGCGCTTGCTGCTGAGCAATTTCCATCAGTTTCTGTGAAGCAGCCATAAGTTCCTGCTGTTTCGCTTCGATGGTTGCTTTGTCTTCGCTCTTCAGTGCATCTTCCAATGCTTTTACTGCTGCGTCGATTTTCGCTTTTTCATCCGCTGGCAACGCAGTACCCGCTTCAGTGATCTGCTTACGAGTAGCATGGATCAACGCATCAGCATGGTTACGAGCTTGAACTAACTCTTCAAATTTCTTATCTTCAGCCGCATTAGCTTCCGCTTCACGTACCATGCGCTGAATTTCATCATCCGACAGACCAGAAGATGCCTGAATAGTGATGTTCTGTTCTTTACCTGTTTCTTTATCTTTCGCAGAAACATGCAAAATACCATCCGCGTCGATATCGAAAGTTACTTCGATCTGTGGCAAGCCACGTGGTGCAGGACGGATGCCTTCCAGGTTGAATTGACCCAGAGACTTGTTATCAGTCGCACGTTTACGCTCACCCTGCAGTACATGGATAGTTACTGCTGACTGATTGTCATCTGCGGTAGAGAACACCTGTGATTTCTTAGTTGGGATCGTGGTGTTTTTCTCGATCAACGCAGTCATCACGCTGCCCATGGTTTCGATACCCAGTGACAGCGGGGTAACGTCCAGCAGCAGTACGTCGTGTTTTTCACCGGCCAGTACCGCACCTTGAATAGCCGCACCCATGGCAACCGCTTCATCAGGGTTAACGTCTTTACGTGGTTCTTTACCAAAGAAATCAGCAACCGCTTTTTGCACCATTGGCATACGGGTCTGACCACCAACCAGGATGATGTCATCCAGTTGGCTGACTGACAAACCAGCATCTTTCAGTGCCGTTTTCAGTGGCTCAATCGTTTTCTTAACCAGATCTTCAACCAGTGATTCCAGTTTAGAACGGGTTACTTTGATGTTCATGTGCTTAGGACCGCTGGCATCTGCAGTGATATATGGCAGATTGACTTCGGTCTGTTGAGCAGATGACAGTTCAATTTTTGCTTTTTCTGCAGAATCTTTCAGACGTTGCAGGGCCAGCTGATCTTTACGCAGATCGATGCCTTGTTCACGTTTGAATTCGTCTACCAGATAATTGATCAAACGGTTATCAAAGTCTTCACCACCTAAGTGGGTGTCACCGTTGGTAGACAGAACTTCGAAAGTTTTTTCACCGTCCATTTCATCGATTTCGATGATGGAGATATCGAATGTACCACCACCCAAGTCGTAAACGGCGATTTTACGTTCGCCCTGCACTTTGTTTACGCCGTAAGCGAAAGCCGCTGCAGTTGGTTCGTTGATGATACGTTTTACATCCAGACCTGCGATACGGCCAGCATCTTTAGTTGCCTGACGTTGCGCATCGTTGAAGTAAGCTGGAACAGTAATAACGGCTTCAGTAACTGGCTCACCCAGGAAATCTTCAGCTGTTTTCTTCATTTTTTTCAGCACTTCAGCTGAAATCTGTGGCGCAGCCAGTTTGCGACCTTTCACGTCTACCCATGCGTCGCCGTTATCAGCACGCACGATATCGAATGGCATAATTTTGATGTCACGCTGTACTTCTTCGTCTTCATAACGACGGCCAATCAGACGTTTGATTGCGTACAGGGTGTTTTTCGGGTTAGTGATTGACTGACGTTTTGCTGGTTGACCAACCAGAATTTCACCATCATCGGTGTAAGCAATGATGGAAGGAGTGGTACGATCGCCTTCCGCATTTTCAATTACACGAGCCGTGTCACCATCCAGAATAGCCACGCATGAGTTGGTGGTGCCCAAGTCAATACCGATGATTCTACCCATTTCTTTTGTCTCCAGAATTTCTTACTACATTTAAACCGTTATCTATTAAGTGGAGGCTGAACCGCTATTTTCAAGTTAGCCCGCTAAACGGCGTTGACTGTTATATGGTGTTATCCCCTCATCTATTCAAGGGGAAATTTAAATTAAACTTCTATGTTTACGCTGGCCGTTGGCGCTTTGCTGACCATGACCATGGCAGGACGGATCACGCGGCCATTCAGCTCATAACCCTTTTGCATCACGGCAATCACGGTGTTAGGTGCCAGATCAGGGTTCTCGATCATACTCATGGCCTGATGCTGATTTGGATCAAACAACTGCCCTTGTGGATCGATCGCAATAACACCAAATTTAGCAACGCTGCTTGCCATGGATTTCAATGTCAGCTCAACGCCTTCCAACAGTGGTTTTACTGCTTCGTTGGTTTTATCCGCCACCTGCAGGGTACGTTCCAGATTGTCTAATACTGGCAACAGTTCGCTGGCGAATTTTTCCAACGCAAATTTATGTGCTTTTTCTACGTCCAGTGCAGTACGGCGACGCAGATTTTCCATTTCAGCTACGGTACGTAGTGCACGATCTTTTTCTTCCACCGCTTGGTTAGTAGCCTGTTCCAGCTTTTGTTCAAGCTCAACGACATAAGCAGGATCGATAGCCATACCTTCAATTGCTATGGTTTCGGATTGTTCTGCCGCCAGAGTTTCCTGATCGATGGGTTCTTGAGTTTGTTCCTGATTAGTCATTTCTCACTACCTGAATGTTACGCAATGACACCGATATGGGGGTGCTATCGGCATTTTCAAGAGGATAATTTTCATTAACAGGTAATTTATTGGTTCATCAGGCAAAAGAGTTATACTCGGGCCATAGCATTTTCAGGAATAACTCCATGTCTAAGGCTTTTCGTACTCTGGCATTACTGGGCAAGGCAAATAGCGATGACGTTAATCAGACTATCAGTGCACTGTATGATTTTCTGACCGCTCAGCATTACAAAGTTTTGGTTGAAACCCGACTTTCGCGACAACTCTCGTGCCCCAAAAACCATTGTATGGATGTCGTTGAACTGGGAAAACAGGCCGATCTGGCCATAGTCGTCGGTGGCGATGGTCATATGCTGGGCGCAGCACGTGTGCTGGCACGTTACAATGTGCCGGTTATTGGTGTTAATCGCGGTAATCTGGGCTTTCTGACTGATTTATCACCGCACGATTTTCAGGATTCGCTGCAGCAGGTTTTATCCGGTGATTATCAGACTGAGCATCGTTTTTTGCTGGAAACCACGATTTATCGCCACGGTGAGCCAAAATCGTCAAATACCGCACTCAATGAGGCGGTGTTACACCCCGGTAAAATCGCGCATATGATCGAATACTCGGTCTATATCGATGATAGTTTTGTCTTTAGCCAGCGCGCTGACGGTATGATTGTCTCTACCCCTACCGGTTCAACTGCTTATGCTTTATCTGCCGGTGGACCGATCCTGACCCCACAACTGAATGTGATGACGCTGGTACCCATGTTTCCACATACGTTGAGCTGTCGCCCTATCGTGATCGATGCACATCGACAGGTAAAACTGGTGATTGCGCCGGATAACCCGGATGAACAATTACACGTCAGCTGTGACGGGCATGTCACGTTATCGGTTCATCCCGGTGATGAAATTATTATTCGTCGGGCCCCGCATCAACTGACCTTACTGCACCCGAAAGATTACGACTATTTTAATGTGTTGCGCAGTAAATTAGGTTGGAGCAATCAACTGTTTTAATATACAGTAAAATTTCATGCGCACCTCTTTACTGTACACTTATACAGTGTAAACTTAAGTCAGTTATCCGCAGTGGAGCCTGCCCGGTATGCTGACACAACTCACTATCCATAATTTTGCTATTGTTCGATTTCTGGAACTCGACCTGCGGAATGGCATGTCTTGTGTCACCGGTGAAACGGGTGCAGGTAAATCAATAGCTATTGATGCTTTAGGTCTTTGTCTAGGTGAACGTGCTGATGCCGGAATGCTACGTCACGGCTCTGACAAAGCTGAAGTGATCGCCCGCTTTAATATCGAAAACAACCCGAATGCACAACAATGGCTACAAGCAAATGAGCTTGATATGCAGGATGAATGCATTCTGCGCCGCGTCATTACCAGCGAAGGGCGCTCCCGTGCGTATATCAATGGCACTCCGGTTCCGTTGGCTCAGCTAAAGCAAGTCGGTAATACGCTTATCAATATTCATGGGCAGCATGCTCATCAATTATTACTAAAACCCGAATATCAACTGACGGTGCTGGATGCGTATGCCAATCACCGTGGTCTGCTAGATTCTACCCGGCAGTATTACCAGCAATGGCGCAGTCTGCATGCAGAACGTCAGCGGTTGCGTCAGGCACAGGAACAACGTCAGGCTCGTCTGCAATTGCTGGAATATCAGGTACAGGAACTTGATGAATTCGCGTTACAGCCTGATGAATTTACCGCTATTGTCGCAGAACACACTCGCTTGGCGAATAGCGAATCCCTGCTTAACGATAGTCAGTTTTGTTTGCAATTACTGGACGATGGCGACGATGTCACCATCAATCAGCTGATGAAAAAGGTTCTGGATAAACTGGAACCACTCGGAGAATTAGATCCGTCATTAAAAAATATCGCACAGATGCTGCAGGATGCCCGCATTCAGATAGAGGAAAGTCATTATGAATTGCGCAGCTATCTCGATCATTTAGAGATCGATCCGGCCCGTTTTAGTGAAGTTGAAATTCGTCTCTCAAAAGCAATGGAATTAGCGCGTAAGCATCATGTTAAACCCGAAGAGTTAGTGGAAAAACATCAGCAATTACGTAGCGAACTGCAAGAATTGAGCGCTGCTGATGAGCGTTTACAAGAACTCACTGTCGGTTTGCAACTGGCTCGCGATGAATACCTCAGTTCAGCACAGAAATTATCGGCAAGTCGGCAGCGTTATGCCGAAGAACTCAGCCAGCAAATCAGCGAACAGATCCGTCAGTTAAATATGCCGGATGGTCGTCTGGAGATTGTATTTCACCCACAAGAAACACCAACACCGACCGCCTCTGGCTTAGATCTACCTGAGTTTCAGGTATCAACCAATCCGGGGCAACCATTGCAGAGTCTAGCTAAAGTCGCATCTGGTGGTGAATTGTCACGCATCAGTCTCGCGATCCAGGTTATTACTGCACAGCGTATTGCGACGCCGACATTGATTTTCGATGAAGTTGACGTCGGGATTAGTGGCGGCACAGCATCAATTGTCGGAAAAATGTTACGCCAGTTAGGACAATCAACCCAAGTGCTTGTCGTGACGCATTTGCCACAAGTAGCCGGTCATGGCCATCAGCAATATTTAGTGGCTAAACATAATGATGGTCAACAGACAGAAACATCCATGCAATTACTGGATGAATCAATGCGACTGAATGAGTTAGCGCGCTTATTAGGTGGTGATCAGATCACATCTAACACACTGGCTAATGCCCGTGAACTGCTGATTAGTGGCTGATGCTTTCCCTGAGCATATTTACCCGTTATTATCAGGCCAGCTCAATTGACTGTCAGACAAGAAGAATCGACATGCAAAATCGCAAATGGATAGCGGCACTGTTAGCCGGCGTGATGATGTCTGCAACTACTGGTTGCGTCTATCGTATTGATGTTCCACAGGGTAATTATGTCGAACAGAAACAAGTAAATCAGCTGCGCATTGGCATGACCCGCGCTCAGGTTGCATATGTAATGGGTAGCCCGATGGTCACTGATCAGAACGATCCGAATGTCTGGTATTACATTTATTATCTGAAACCGGGCTGGGACAAAGCAGAACGCAAAGATTTGCATGTTATGTTCAAGAATGATCGTCTTGCTGCCATCTCAGGTGACTTTCACACACCATCTGATTTCTACAGACCGCTTTAGCTTCAGTTAACACTCAATATTAGCCGTCGTCTTTCGACGGCTAAATTATTTCACAGACTGTAATTTTGCTTTTTCAGCCCGTTGCCGACGGATCTCTTTCGGATCAGCAATCAGCGGACGATAAATCTCAATCCGGGTAGCGCGCTCCAGTCGGGTATTTAACGCAACAGTGTGACCAAATAACCCGACTTTATTTATTTCCAGATTAATTTCCGGATGTCGTGCCAGAATACCAGACTCTCGAATAGCCTCTTCAACACTACTTCCAACACCGACTTTTAATGTAAGCGCTGTTTGATTCATCGGTAATGCATACACGACTTCAATCTGAATCTGCTCAGACACCATAAACCTCCTTCGCCCGCTGCGTAAACGCTTGCACCATGGCACCCGTCAAATCTCTGAATATCTTGCCAAAAGCCAGTTCAATCAACGGAGAAATAAATTCAAACTCCAGATCCAATTCTATTTTGCAGGCTTGTTCATCCAGCGACACAAACCGCCAGATGCCACGTAACATCTTAAACGGACCCTTCACTAATTCCATATCGATAGTATTGTAAGGTGTCAAAGTATTGCGGGTAGTAAATGTTTTATGAATGCCGGCTTTTGATACACCGACAACCGCTACCATCTGTTGTGATGAATGCTCCAGAACTTTACCTTCAACACAACCCGGTAAAAAATTCGGATAGGCTTCCACATCATTGACCAGCTTAAACATTTGCTCTGCGCTATACATCACCAATGCACTACGGTTAACACGCGCCATAATCACTCCTCTTGCTGACCCAATTCTAGCATGGGGCTGTGACTAATCGCTAAACCTGAGTGGCGTTTGGTTTTACAGCTTTCATTCCACACGTATAATAGAACGCTTAAGTTTATAAAAGGTTTCAGCGACATGAGTAAAGATAAAACGAAAAAAGGCGGTGACAGTACCATCGCGCTGAACAAAAAAGCCCGCCATGAATACTTCATTGAAGATAAATATGAGGCTGGTCTGGCGCTACAAGGCTGGGAAGTCAAATCACTGCGCGCCGGCAAAGCCAATATAGCTGACAGCTATGTATTACTCCAAAATGGTGAGGCGTTCCTGTTTGGCTCAACCATTACCCCCTTGAATGTCGCGTCCACCCATGTGGTTTGTGACCCGACCCGCATTCGTAAATTATTACTGAAAAAAAGTGAATTAGAACGTTTGATTGGCCTGGTTGAGCGACAGAGTTACACCTTGATCCCGCTGGCGATGTACTGGTCTCACGCATGGGTCAAAGTGGAGATTGGTCTCGCTAAAGGTAAGAAAGAACACGATAAACGTGAAGACCTGAAAGAACGTGAATGGCAGCGTGATAAAGAACGCATGATGAAAAACAAAGGCAGATAACCTTGGATAGCATTGGTTTCTGAGGTATAGTGACAATAACACATTGGGGCTGATTCTGGATTCGACGGGACACTCGAAACCCAAGGTGCATGCCGAGGTGCGGTAGGCCTCGTTAATAAACCGCAAAAAATAGTCGCAAACGACGAAACCTACGCTTTAGCAGCTTAATAACCTGCTCGGAGCCCTTCTACCCTAGCTTGCCTATGTCCTAGGGGATTGGAAGGTCATCTTTCATAGGATCGCGTGGAAACCTTGTCTGGGGTGGAAGCGTTAAAACTAATCAGACTAGTTATTCAGTGGCGTGTCGGTCCGCAGCTGGGTGGCGAATGTAAAGATTCGACTAAGCATGTAGTACTGAGGATGTAGGTTTTTCGGACGCGGGTTCAAATCCCGCCAGCTCCACCAAATAAATGATTAAGACGTCTTCGGACGTCTTTTTTATTATTTTACTACAAGCAAAATCAATAAGTTACGTGTTTATGTTGAACATGATAAACATGACAGCGCGTTTTTTATTGTACACTAGTAGGTACACTGACTTTTTAATCGTCTTCCTGGTGTACCTACGATGCCAAGACAAGTAACGCCACTTACCAACATTCAGATAAAAAATGCGGCTATTCGGGAAAAGGAATATCAGCTAACCGATTTGAATGGTTTGCGTCTTCGAATTCGTCCGAATGGTGCAAAGACATGGATTTTCCAGTACACGCATCCTCACTCGAAAAAACGCTGCAATATGGGATTAGGTAACTATCCTAATGTTACGCTGCAGAATGCCAGAATCTCGGCGCAGGAACTCAAAGAGTTAGTTCTGAAAAACATTGATCCATTAGCGTATCGGGAACAACAGCTACTACAGCATCAGGCTGAACATGAACACACCTTATTTCATGTTGCCGAAAAATGGTTTGAACTCAAACAACATGAGGTCACACCTGACTATGCTGAGGATATCTGGCGGTCATTCAAACTTCATATATTTGATTCACTTGGCAAAACACCGGTAACACAAATTACAGCGCCTGTAGTCATCAAATGTTTGAGACCTATAGAAGCAAAAGGAAGCCTTGAAACTGTTAAACGACTAACCCAGCGTTTAAATGAAGTCATGAATTATGCGGTTAACTATGGGCTGGTAAATGCCAACCCGCTTGTTGGCATTAAAGAGGTTTTCAAAAAACCTAAAAAAGAAAACATGCCAGCACTTACCCCTGATGAGTTACCTGAACTGTTGCAAGTGTTAAGTTCTGCCAGCATAAAACGAACAACTCGTAGTCTTATCGAATGGCAACTCCACACGATGACTCGACCAGCCGAGGCTGCTGGAACTCGATGGGAAGAGATCGATTTCGAAGAAAAGGTTTGGATAATTCCTGCTGAACGAATGAAAAAAAGAAAAGAGCATAGAATTCCACTAACAAAGCAAATGCTTCTCATTCTTGAAAGCATTAGACCAATCAGTGCTCATCGTGAATATGTCTTTCCCGCAGATCGAGACCCGAAAACACATACCAATAGTCAAACTGCAAATATGGCACTGAAACGTATGGGGTTTGAAAACCGATTGGTCAGCCATGGTTTACGTTCCATCGCCAGCACTGTTTTAAATGAACAGGGGTTTGATCGAGATTTGGTTGAAGCTGCATTAGCGCATGTTGATGCAAATCAGGTTCGTAGTGCCTATAACCGAACTGATTATCTGGAACGTCGACGCGAGATGATGCAGTGGTGGAGTGACTTTATTGAAAAAGCAGGTGAAGGGAATTTGTCTGTTGCGGCACAAGCTTATGCGAGAAGCGAAAAAAATAGAGATGAGTAGGCCAAATGGCCTACTCATTTTTTGGGGTGTTTGTCGTAACGATGCTCGATGGTTTGTTTCACCCAGTCCACAACCTCCCCTTCAATCCAACGGACTGAGCGATCTCCAACAGAGATTTGGCGTGGAAATTCGCCCGTATCCATTAGTCGGTAAATACTGGGGCGAGATAACCCGCAGATGTAGATTACTTCTTTCATAGTGATTAAGCGTTGGATTTGTTCAGACATAAAAACCTCCATTTCATTAGATTCATGGAGATAAAATATGTTTAAATTTTTTTTGATTAGTCGTTTTTACAAAGGCCTGAATTAATACATCTGTATGAATTCAAATAAAAAATATTTTAGCGTCAATCACAACTTACATTTTTACACTATTGCTCTTATATTAAACTAACGCATGTCAACCCTATCTTGCACTCTTTATGACTGAAGCATTAAACCTAGCAGCAGAAATGATTTCACAAGCAGACAGCATTATTATTGCTGCCGGTGCAGGAATGGGCGCTGACTCAGGGCTCCCAACGTTCCGAGGGAATGACGGGTTTTGGAAAGCTTACCCAGCTTTAAGCGATGCACAGTTCAATTTTCAATCCATTGCTTGCCCCGATGCTTTTTATTCTCATCCACAGCTGGCTTGGGGGTTTTACGCTCACCGGTTAAGTTTGTACCGGGAGACACGACCACATACAGGTTTTGATCTACTCAAAAAATGGGGAGAGCAAAAAATACATGGTGCTGCAGTATTTACCAGTAATGTTGACGGCCAATTCCAAAAAGCTGGATTTTCATCAGATCTCATTGATGAATGTCATGGATCTATACACTACCTTCAATGTTTAAACCCTTGTTGTGACGCTATTTGGCCTGCAGATGAATTTATCCCAGTAGTCGATGAAAAGCAGTGCCTTTTGTTAAATGAACCTCCCCATTGCCCTCATTGTGGCGCCCTTGCACGCCCCAATATAATGATGTTTGGTGATTATGGTTGGATTGAAACTCGAGAAATAGCGCAATCACAGAAGCTTCAAGCATGGCTAAAAAAAGTGGCTCGCCCAATTATTATTGAAATCGGTGCAGGAATGGCAATTCCATCAGTACGTTTTTTCAGTCAGCAGATTTGCCAAAAATTTGATGCTTTTTTAGTAAGGATAAATTTGGATGAACAGACAGCAAGGCTTCATAATGAGAAAGAGATAACATTTCATTCCTCATCAATTGGTGTGCTAAAAGAGTTAGATAGATTAATGAACTCATAAATCATCATAATTTGGTTTATCCGGTAACCTTCCGCCATGCTTTTTCAAATAATCAGAAAATCGAATCCAATAACATGCAAATCTTGGATCAATAGGATCACCGGAAGCTGTTTCCCAACGAGCACAATAAACGGCCAAGCTCTCCTCATCAAAATCGACACTGACGGTTCCGTCATAACTGGCAGAAATGACACCTGAATTCCATCCAAAAGTAAAAAGTGGCTTAATTTCTGTTGCAGGCAAATGAGTGGCAAACCAAGCTAGTAACTCCTCCCTTTCGGGAGGATTTTTTGAAATATCATTGTCAAATAAACCAACTCGCCAATCGCGGCCCTCACCGAAAACAATAAAATATAGATCTCTTTTTTCACGACTAAAATAATCATCAATACAATCAATAATCATTGGCATAGATCACCTCGTCTATATTTGCATATACAACAAGATTGTTTTTTAATTAAATCGACAAATACTCGTCAAAATCCTTGGCCATTCTTGTCTTTTTAATAGAATAAAAGAATTTATCCAACTCTATCTTTTCAAATTTCTCCGTTGAATACCTTTCCTCTTGCACCGTGGTAATCATATAAACACAAGCACCGATAGGTAGCTCACTAACCCACCCGTCAATATCCCCGCCCTCTATAAATTTGTTTAAATATTCATTACGATGAAAAACTGGAGCATAACCAATTACCTTCCGACCAATCTTGCAATATGGACGAGCATCTAAACAATAATATTCCCGTTTTTTCATGTACTCAACAAAATCTTTTTTAGAACAACTGTATTGTTTAGACATGTTATTTTCCTTTAAAAAATATAAAAATGCATTATCGATAATGCAGATGAAACAAAAAAATGACACATCAAAACCAAGCATGATTATAATCAACATTGATGTTATTGCATTTTTTTTGATATTCATTTAACCCATCTAATATACTATTAAAGACATTAGTCGGTGTTTCTTTCTGATACTTTTGCTTCACACATAAAAAACGAAGTCCTTTTATGTTGTACCCTGAATCACGAAAAACCTGTAAAGCTAACACACCTGAATTTGGTTTAGGTAAGAGGTAAAGTAGAGCTTCCTTATTTAAGGCCGCCAAAAACAAATCCCAATACTCAGGCTCTGACTTAGGAGGCTGCAGAAACAAACAACACCGCAATAATGTTCTTGGATTCTCAGCAGCAACCAATGAATAAAATTCAGGTAACTTATCATGGCTTTCTGATTCTTTCTTTTTTTCAACACACTCCCTAACAGCATTCCTGTATCGTTGCAGTGTTTGGTAACGTACCAACTTAAGCTCTATCTCATTAATTGATGTCAAAGATAAAAACCGTCGCCACCCTCCAGGAATTTCTTTTTGTTTAACGAGGCTATCAATGTCATCTAGTAGATTAGTGATATAAATAGGTAACTCATATTTAAATAACTCAGTCAACCAGACTGCTAATGCAGTATTAGTTATTTTTGGATATCGACTATTAAGTTGCAGTACTGTTTTAGTAATCAATTGATAACTAGTAAAACATTGATACTGGTTATGTTGATTAGAAAGAAGTTTATGTATATTTGCTATACGCAACGAATAAGAAACATCAACTCGCGTTATAAATCCTAGTGCATCTGGTGTTGATGATAATTGCATAGAATGAAGTAACTCTACTATTCCAAGCTCCGCTGTATCAATAATTTTTTGATCATCGAACGAAAAGTGATGAACGGCTAAATAAAGAATAAGCTGATATGGTGAGTTCATTATTTCTTGACACTTAATTGACCGAGAAACCAGACCTAACAGTCGTAATCGATAATCTGGAAATCTTGAAACAACTTGAATAAAATGGTGTGGAATAGAATTATACCAGCATTGTCCATTAGGTAGTAAACGTAGATAACTTAAACTCAAATGCGCTGGAGCTGGAATGATACTCTCACCATCAGAAGAATATTTAGAAACAACAAGTCCATTATTCCAATCTGCAATGCTAAGCTGAATATTAAATATGGATTCATTAATTGATAACCTCACAGGCATAGTTAGCCCTCCCGTATTAGCAATATGGAATTTATTGTTGGTATTGAAAAATAAACTGAATAATTAGCTTTATGCCGGTTGTTTGATCTGACTGTACAATAGTTCCATCATCGCGTTAGCAGTGCCCACATATTGTTTTCCAATAAGAGGCAAGCGATCTTCAGGTAATAATTCCACATTGATATAAAAAACATCCGCTCTGGGATACACACAACACAATAGCGATGCAGCAGGCTCAACCAACAAGCTCGTTCCAATAACCACAAGCACATCAGCCGAACATAACCACTCTCTTGCTAGGTAGTAGTCATACACTCGCTCACCAAACAATACGATATCCGGTCTGAGTTGAGCTCCGGTGCTCGGACAGCGATCCCCACTTTTGATGTCATGGAGCCATGGCAATCGATATTTTTCTGACTGATATCCCTGTGGCCGCATATGTAGAATTGAGCCATGTAGGTGTACAACATGCTGACTGCCGGCTCGCTCATGCAAATCATCAATGTTTTGCGTAATAACTCGAACACAATGGCTTTCCTGCAAGTCAGCAATCAAACGGTGTGCAATCGATGCTTCTACACTGCACATTTCTCGCCTACGTTGATTGTGAAAGCTAAGAAACCCTTCCAGATTTGTCTTGACCCCCTGAAATTGTGAAAAAATTCTGTTCTTCGGATCAGTCCAGAGACCATTCTCCCCTCTGAATGTAGCAATTCCACTCTCTGCTGAAATTCCTGCCCCGGTGAAAAAAACGATGTTTTTCGTATATGGCTCTCGAGCCACCGTTTGTTTTGTGCGTAATTCTCTATGACGTCGGTGCCGTTTTCGGACATTTGAAGACAAAACATGCATAGCAATATCCCCTATAGGCATCATAACGCGCCTAGAGACTATAAACAGAATAGGTGATTTGAGTTAAAAAAGAGTTTTAGGAAGGAAAGAAATGTGTTGGAACATCTCTGTACAGCGGAATGTATCAAAGCAGTAGCTTAAAATAAATATCTATTTTTGCCGGGAATAGTCCAGCAAAATACATAGAAATCATGCTGTCATGTATCAACATAAAGCTCAATGTCACGTTTAAGCTTATGTTTTTAATAAACTTTTATAGATTATGGTAGTAAGAATGATAAAGTTAATGTCGTTATTTTTCATATTACGTCACAAAAAGCTCCACACAACTTGCAATTATTAATAACGCCATGTGAATAGGAATAAAGCATGCCAAACATTGCACTACTAGTAGCAGAAGCACCTTGGTTTAGCCCGAAAGAAAACCATACTCAGGCTAGTTGTTTACCCTTCTTTGAAGGTGCTCGAAAATTAATAAATAACCAAGTTAGTGATGGTAAGCTCAATATCTATAATTGCACTTTTTTTGACACAAGTTCGTTAAAACAAGCCATTAATCATCTAATTCAAACTGAAGAAGATCGACAAATTTTATACTTAGGTGGTCACGGTGATGGAAAGAAAATTGCTAATGCAAATCTTAAAGCAGCAATCGAACATGTAAGACAAAGTGGAGATAAGATAAAAGGATTAATTGTAAGTTCGTGTTGGGGTGCTATAAATGATACTTTGAGTGATGCACTAGGTTGGGATGTAATCCCCACAGAAAGATCAATAAAAGAAATCTATGGTCCTAATTGGGTTGTTGGGTATAAACATCCAGTGAATTGGTTCGAATCTGCTTTAGTAGAAACAGCTATTATTAATTCATGTTCATCTTGCTATATCAATAACCCTAAAAAACTAAACTCTTCCGAAGGCATTATATCTTGTTTGACAGAAGCACTTCTACCTTTCGATGTTAATAATTATCCATTTGCATCTGACTTTGAATCTGGATATTCAATTAAAGAAACTATTCGTGTTTGGATTAGACCACAAGGAGCTTCATATCCTAAAGAAATCACAGATCTACTATTTGAAAAAATAGAGTCAGAACAGTTTAACAAAGAATAAGCAAGCCTCATTAGAAGCTCAATCACTGCGTACTGGTGAGCTTCTAATTTTCAATAAAACATATCAACGCAAAAAACATCACCATAAAAATATAAATGGATATCAAAATGAAGCTATGAAATTATGGATAAACGCATAAATTTCATCAATAAATTCAGCTTGTTTTTTTGGCGAAATGTATAATGAATTACATTTCAACTCAGTCCGCTCATTATTTCCTATTAGTTTAATGTCTACAGAAGAGGATGGTGGTGAGCCAGAAAATAGCTGATCAAAGTCAGATGAAAAATAATCATCTTCTGATATTGTATATATCTCAGCAACTATTTTATATTTTTCTATTAATTTAACTAGTTTATCGTAAAAGCTACTAAACCTATCACTATCAACATGAGCCTTAGTATTTATTCTATTTTTTAAATCAGAAAAGGCTGACAATTCAACCGCCCAGAAACCATCTTCAAAAGTGAAAACACCAGAACATATTGATCCTCGCAAACACGAGTTTTTTGCTATTGAAAACTCAATTCTATTATGCATGCAGTTTACTTTTTATAAAATAGTATTCTCTTTCAGAGAGTACACTAAAAAGCATCTATATTAATATAGATGCTTAGTTAGTTTATTCGATCGTGGTTCGTATTTGATTGTATACAGCCTGCATCAAATGACTTTCTGCAATATTGCGGAAGTTATCATCATTCATAAGGCGAACAAAAATTTCTTCATTACCATCCATTCGTTCAACAAACAAATTTTCAAGCTGTTTGCTAAATACTGGACCAAAGTTTTCAATACTGTTTGCCATAACGGCTTGTCGTAACTGTTCGTTTGCTACTGCTGTCTCTCGTACTTGATCAAAAAATAGCTGATCTGCTGGAGTGAATTCAGTACCGAATCTCTCATTCAGTTTATCCACCAACGTTGAAAGTTTGACATCCTCGTCAGCTTGTCCTGTTCCGACCTCTGTAGGGCCGTACAACGCTTCAGACTCTCCTACCTTCAAATCAATCGAACCCTCACTGATTTTCTGCAAACGATAATATTTCAGCTCCACATCATCATCTACATTAACTGTTCGCGCATCCGTTATGCGTGGTAATTTAGTCAGTAAGAAACGAGCGTATGAATATAATTTTTCATGTTCTGAATCTTGATATGGAATAATTTGTGATACAAATCCATATAAGTTTCTAAAACTCACTAGTTGGCTCTTGAATAAACTCTGGTCTTCTTCTGAAAGTAATGTGTAACGGTCAACAGCAAGATCTAATATTGCATTAAGTTTTTTATGCTCACCACCAGTCGGATTCAACCGATTTCTAAACCAAATCTCACACCAGCTATCTACTTCCGCTTTGGTGAATATTTTCCAGTTAACTAAAGTATGCGCTAATGTGTTTAATTGCTGAGGATCTGTATCATCACCCTTCTCTGTTACTTCGTAATAAGGTTTGAAAGCAGCATAAATATCTTCTTGTGAGTTAACAAAATCCAGAACGAAAGTATCTGTCTTACCTCGTGTTGTGCGGTTCAGTCGCGATAATGTTTGTACTGCCTGAATGCCAGATAATTTTTTATCTACATACATGCTATGCAGTAATGGTTGATCGAATCCTGTTTGATATTTATCTGCTACTAATAATACTCGATATTCATCAGTATCAAATTTTTCTGGCAGCTCAGATTCTTTAATACCATGGTTCATTCCAACTTCAGTAAACTTCTGATCACCGAATTCTTTAAGAGAAATCTCACCCGAAAATGCCACCAATGATTTGATGCCAGAATATTTTTTTTCTTTGATATATTTATCAAAACCAAGCTTGTAACGAACGGCATGTTCACGAGAGTTTGTCACGATCATGGCCTTGGCTCGACCACCTATTTTATGCCGTGCATGAGTACGAAAATGTTCAACAATTACTTCTACTTTCTGGGCTATTTCATATTCATGAAGCTCAATAAAACGGGCCAATGCGCGTGCAGCCTTACGACGAGGAACTTCAGGATCATCGGCTACGGTCTCAATTAGTTTGAAGTAGCGTTCATAGCAAGTGTAATGAGCAAGCACATCATGGATAAAACCCTCTTCAATTGCTTGTTTCATGCTGTAGTGATGAAACGGGGCTTTACCATCTGGGCCAGCTTCGTTAAAGACACACATCGTCTTAAACTTCGGCGTTGCAGTGAAAGCAAAAAAGCTAAGATTAGGTTGCTTGGTTCGTTTAAGCTGTTCCCGCAGCAACTCTTTTTTAGCCTCTTCACTTAACGCTTTATCATCCATATCAAGCAACTGTTCTGCAATCGCAGCTTCAATGCCATCTTTGTTCAGTATTTTCCGCAACTCCATCGCCGTTTCACCGCTTTGCGAGCTGTGGGCCTCATCGACGATAACGGCAAACCGCTTACCCGCTGTAGAGATAGCAACCGATTTACCGTTCGCTTCCAGCGTTCTAATTGCTTGCGTAATGAATGGAAACTTCTGAATGGTGGATATAATGATAGGCACACCATCAGATAATGCTTTTGCTAACTGCTGGGTGTTTTCATTAATTTTCTGTACCACTCCCAGTTTATGTTCAAACTGGAAAATAGTGTTTTGCAACTGCTGATCGAGTACACGTCGATCGGTAATAACAACAACAGAATGAAAGACTTTTTCATTTTTAGCATCGTGTAAACATGAAAGCCGATGTGCCAGCCATGCAATCGAATTAGATTTTCCTGAACCCGCTGAATGTTGAATCAGATAGTTGTGCCCCGAACCATGTTCTTCTGCATGCTCAATCAATGACCGAACAACATCAAGCTGGTGATAACGCGGAAAAATCATCGTCTCTTTGCGAGACCGTTTAATGCCTTTATCTGTAATAATATTTTTTTCTTCTACAGCGAGATGAAGAAAGCGCGCCAGAATATCTAACAAACTGTCACGGGTTAGCACCTTATTCCACAGATAACTTGTTCGTACATCATCCTCTATAGGCGGATTACCGGCCCCATGATTTTGGCCCAAATTAAAAGGAAGAAAGAATGTGTCTTTCCCTTCCAGTTTGGTGGTCATGTAAACCAGTTCGGTATCCACCGCAAAATGCACCAAGCAACGCTGTTTGAAGGCAAATAATAACTCTTTAGGGTCACGCTCAAACCGGTATTGGTATTTTGCATCTTCTACTGTCCAACCAGTCGCTGACATCGGGTTCTTCAGCTCTAGCGATGCCACAGGCAGACCATTAACAGCTAAAATAACATCGGGAATAACACCGCTTTTAGCGTGAACCTGCCGTACGATAGTCAGGCGATTATCTTCATACCGATCTGTTGCGGATGGGTCTAGCCCAGTATTCGGGGCGAAATAGGCCAAACGTACCGTCTTACCAACACATTTGAACCCTTCACGCAAAATAGCCAGTGAGCCTTTTGCTGCCAGTTCTTTCACCAAACTATCTAGCAGCACCGAACGCGCTTTACGTGCATCTAATTGTGTTAAACGTGCCCAAATTTTGGGCTGAGTCTTCTGCACAAAGGCGATAACATCATCAGGGAACAATGCTGTCTCAGGGTCATATGCATGGGAATCGCCCTTTTCATACCCTCCCTTACTTAACAGTGCATGTTCAATCTCATTTTCGAAATCAATCTCTTTGTGCATTTGCTCTTCCCGTTAATTCTTTAGATTCAGTCAGCTAGCGAATTACTTCAATATTGGTGTTTTCCAGATCTACCAACGCCATACCATTGAGATCGGCGTAGCTGTAGTGACGTATCGTGTGATCACGTTGCAGATATTTACCTTCGGCATCCAGATATGGTGTTGGATCAGGATGGTTGCTTAAAACATATTTAGTCGCTTGAATTTTGAAGCGCTTAGCGGTGTATGCATTAATGGTGGCATGCAACGCCTTGAGCCAATCGACGCTTGCCTTGAGTTGTTCTGATACATCATGTGGAATACTTTCTGATTTAAACTCAAAACAATAAGCATATAACTTACTTTTACGCAGATTAAATACAACAAAGTCACAACGCTTCGACCAAGGTTTTGCACTATCATCTAGAAAATGAAATAAAGGTGATGTTGAGCCATTTTTCTTGGTATCAAGCTTAATAACTAATATTTCACCTGACGTCTGAAAATTCACTTTATATTCAATTGGTTTAGCGCCACTTTGCCCAAAACCTTTTTCTTTCAATACCACCTCAGTAGCTGAGGTTTGAACCTCACCATAGTGTTGGGTATTCAGATAAGACTTTAGGCAATTGAAGTATCCCTGTGCATTCAGCGCCATTTGGTCAAATCTCTTTTACACATAATTCTGCAGATTGAGGAATATGAATGCCACGTACATCGATTTTTCCAGTTACAGCATTAGTGATAAGTACAGAACGATACTCATTAAGACGATCGATAATTTCTGTAATTTTTAGCCTCTGAGCAGCAATTTTTTCTTCCTCTTGAAGTAGAAAAGTTGTTATACGAATTTGCTCACCAATAGGTGGAACAGTGAAAATCAAAGATTTTGTTTCATCCTGATTGATAATTGGCAATGTCGTATATTTCCCACACCTAACAATAAAATCTCTTATGGACTGAAGAAAATATGCTGCGAATAAATCATGTAGCTTCTCGTTGCAAACGATAGCGTTAATTTGCTGATTGCAAGATGCGCGCATAGTAGTTACACCAACCTTTCCGATCGTGGCACCTATACCGACATGCATGACTGTATGTATTGGAAAAACCCGAACTTCGGCGACACCTTCCTCAGAAAGATACTTTTCCGCTGAATTCAGAAATATCTGATCAGAAAAATCTCCAGGTCGAAACCAAGCAGTGCCTTCATCATCAAAGTGACACTCATTAACTCCTGATGGTGTTGTTCCAGTCTTAACATTGTGAATTAGCCTTCGCAATGGGAGAACTTGCCAATGCTCAGGAACTTTCCCCAACCAAGCAACCCCCGAATCCTTCATCAGCACTGATGGGTCTAACCCTTTGGTCACAGCATGACTGATCAATGCAGTTCGCTTTTCAGCCAGTTTATCGAGTAAGGATTGCTGTTTGGCAATCAAAGAATCAATTTGTGCGGTTTTGAAATCGAGGAAACGAGCGATAGATTTCTGCTCTTCGATTTCAGGCAGTAATACCGGAAGATTTCCAATAAAATCCCAACTTGCTCTCGGCATCTTGCTGCCATATGTAGATGAATCAACAACATTGATGAAATCACGGGAAAGAATGTAATACAGTAGAAAACCGGCATATATCTCATCACTACATCTAATGACCAATGCCTCACTTGAAATCAAGCCATCCTCTTCTGCAAGATGGGCCTTAGCAAGGTAAGGTCTCAATTTGCCAAAAAGCACATCACCAGCAAGAAATTGTGATGCTAGTCCTTCGCTATTACTAATTTCCCCATCAATTTTACGTCCTGTCCATGACTCTATATGCTCGAGGCCGATATACGGCAACAATGATGAGTCGACATTAACTTTACAATTAATCAAGTCAACGGCGAACTTCAATCGCTTAACTCGCCAATGCCTAGGCTTTTGCTGTATCCATGCAACTTTCGAATCAACCAGATGTTCGTATTGAGGGTATATCATCACACCACCTCACTTAGCATAGCCATGATCTTTTTTTCCAACTGACTGATTTCAGATGAAATGACATCTAGCTGGCGTGGTGGTTGGTAAACGTAAAAATGGCGTGTCAGTGGAATGTCATAACCGACTTTCGTCTTACTATGGTCAATCCATGCATCTGGCACATGCGGTAACACTTCCGCCTTCAGATAATATTCACAATGGTCTTTTACCAAATCTAATAGCTGATCATGATCCGTTTCATTGTCGTAACCAAGCGGCAATGGCAATTCAATCTCATCTGGTAAAGTGACAATTTCAGTATCACGAAGTTCAGGGTCGGCTTCACTGTAGCCTTTGTTATCGCGACAAATATCAGCCGATGAGTCACGCTCAGACAGTGCTGTCAGAATGGCTTTTTTGACCGGTGCGCCTATTTTAATATCCGCTTGCTTCAATGCTGCATCGAGCAGAGCAACAAATTTTGCACGATTGCGGTGAATGACTTGACCATCCATGCCTTCCAATACAGCTTTAATGTCTTCTTGATGCTTCTGCCCTGCAGCAACTTCAGCGGCATAAGCCGCTTCACTCTTACGTTTTTTACTGCTGGCACGGTTGGCAAAAGCACTTTGTTCATCAAGTTTTGCGATGCGTTCAGCACTGGTTTGGAAATTCAGACGCAGTGGCCGTTCGACTGTAACTTTGAGAAAACCAAACTGACGATTATCGAATACCTTACTGCATACCCGAGACTCCAATTTGCCATCAACCAGCACATCACTAGTAGCATCGTGGTTATATTCTGCATATAAGCGAACCAATTCTTTGATGTGCTCATCAGACAATTCGTTGCGTTTATTGCCCAGACTCTTATCCATCTTCTTGAAGTGTCGAGTTCCATCAACCAATTGCACTTTGCCTTGGCGATAAACTGGTTTTTTATTGGTGACAATCCAAACGTAGGTGTAAATCCCTGTGTTATAGAACATCTGATCAGGTAATGCGATGATCGCATCAAGCATATCGTTTTCGATGATCCAGCGGCGGATATTTGACTCTCCCGAACCCGCATCACCTGTAAACAAAGGAGATCCATTAAATACAATTGCGATCTTAGAACCATCGCCGCCAATATTTTTCTCATCAATAAAATGAGGAGGGTTGTGCATTTTGGAAATCATGTGCTGCAAGAATAACAACGATCCATCGTTGATTCGCGGTAATCCAGCCCCAAAACGGCCTGAAAAACCATCTTGTTCATATTCTTCACGAACAAAGTCTTCTTCCGCTTTCCACTCCACACCAAATGGCGGATTAGCCAGCATGTAATGGAATTTTTTATCTTGATGACCATCATGGGGCACAAAGCCATTGGCTTTATTCTTGGCATCCTTAACCCCCAGCGTATCACCGTAGATCAGGTTGTTGATTGGTTCATCTTTAATGAGCAGATCAGAGCAGCAAATCGCATAAGACTCAGGGTTATATTCCTGACCAAACAGCTCAATATGAGCATCAGGATTTTTGCCCGACATAAATTTCTCTGACTCTGACAGCATACCGCCAGTGCCCGCTGTCGGGTCATAGACACTACGATAGACACCAGGTTTGAATACATCTTCTTCACCCGTGAATAGTAATTGCACCATCAGACGGATAACCTCACGAGGTGTGAAGTGATCCCCCGCTTCTTCGTTAGCTTGTTCATTGAACTTGCGCACTAGTTCTTCGAACAAATAACCCATCTGCAAATTACTAATCACCTTAGGAGACAGATTAATGTCTGCTGAGCAAAATTCCTTAATGATCAGGAACAGACGATTGGCTTCATCTAACTTGGCGATTTCAGCTTCAAATTCAAATTTATCAAAGATGTCGCGAGCGCGTTGCGAGAAACCTTGAATGTAAGCCATCAGATTTCCCGCAATGTTAGGCGCATCGCCTAATAGCTTTTCAAAAGTAAAACCGCTGGTATTGAACAACTCTTGTTTGCGATCAGTTGCAGCAATACGAGATAATGCTTTTTCTAATGCTTGGCCTTTAATGCCTTTCGCTTCAAGTCTTTGCTTCTCATCAAGTACCTTTTGCTTGTTCTCAGCCAAAACTAAATCGAATCGGCGTAGGACGATCAGTGGCAACATCACGCGGCGATATTGCGGTGGTCGGTATGGGCCACGCAATTTATTGGCAATATTCCAGATAAAGCCGACAAGGTTTTGATGGTAATTTGAGTTCATTTGTTAATCCTGTTGATGTTCTTATGCTTAACCGCCGACATATTCTTTCAGAAATGCTTGCTGTGCTTCTCACTTAACCGTTTGATATGTTGATGATCGGTTCTAAACGATGGCGCTAAGCGTTCTTGTTCTATTTTTGCAATGATATTCTGGATAGCAGATTCTGGTAATACCAGCTTGGTTTTACTTTTGATATAGCTGATGTATCCGCTACCTTGCGTCACATTTTCCGGCATCGAGGTTTTGAAGGTCGATTCCCCTGTAAACGCGACTACAGAGTGGATTTGCTCATCCGAGAGCTGTAGTAATGCTTTCAACGTCTGTGTGTGCTTGTAATTCTGGAATAGCGGATTCTGAAATTTGTAACTTTCTTTGAACAGCTTCTGCGTCCATGTTCGCTGACGTTCCCCACCAAAAATCCAGCCTTTCATGTTCTTGGTTTCGATGACAAAAACGCCATAAACCGATACGACGATATGATCAATCTGAGTTAAACCATCATCCGTGGGTAGCGTGACGTTTTTGATGAGTCGATACACCTTCTCATCAAGGCGCATTTTCACATTCGTATTTATCCAGAACTCACCGACCTTGCCTTTAAACCACGACATTTTGATGATCGTGATAAATAACAGCGCCGAAAGGATGTAAACCATCTGAGCAATTAACTGATTAATGATTGGTGCAACAAAGCTGCTGTCATTCATACAGCACACATCCTTTTGATTACCTTGCAACTATCGTGCAGCGGCGTCGTATTTGGCACAGACTTTGTCGCGCTGTTTCACTAACGCGTCATCGTCGGAAGATGATGCCTGAATGATGAGCAGATTACATTCTTGTTCTAACTTCTCTATACCACTCTTAGCTTTTGGCGCACTAATTTCAGCCACAATCGGCTTAAAATTCACGGAAGCAGCACAAATCATGCGACGAATTTGTGGAATGTTATTGCTGGTAGTCGTTGTGTTAGATAACGCCCTACATGTCTCGGAGAAGTACTGACTGGCTGCAACGGTACATTTGGCATGTTCTGGCGAATATTTATCGAGATTTGAACAAACGGATGGATTCTGAATTTGCCACATCAGATGTTGATAGACGAACTCTTGGCCGTGATATGTCACATATTCGGCCTTCAGGTTACCATCCATCGAGTCGGTAATATCTTGTGCGATGAAATTACCAAGAGAACCAATGATCGATGTAGAGAAGATAAGAGGGATGATCAAATCAATATCCTTATTTCACTGAATAGACTGTTTGATCTAGCAGATTGCTATTTTGTCATAAGCCTTAGCCTAAGGCAGACATCATGATTGTTTTAGAAATGATTTTCAAATGGAGATGGTAACAAAATGGCTTTATGTCTAATTTAATGAAAGGAAATTAACTCAAATTATTATATTACAGCAGACGCTTACTTTGCCTCTGGTAGAAGAGCACTCCAGTTGGTGATGTAAGCTGGGGACAAGCGCCCCTACTTCATCGACCATTCCTCCATGATCCCCTTCCCTCCTGATAAGCAAACCTGCCTTTTCCACTGTAGTTAATTGTACCCAGCACTCGCATCTGTCGCTGTTAGTTTTTATCTTCAATATCGTTGAACAATACTAATGTCGAATCGCGCACTACCTCTTAATGACATTTGATTATGAATAAATCAATACAGTCCGTCTGCGGGTAGAAATGCGGGTACAAACGCGGGTAGAAAACGACGACGCACCAATGCGGCGAGAGGGCAAAAGCCCTCTCAGATTCATACGTTCTTCATTCATTGTTCAAAGATAATATTCATCAATCAGGCACTGGCCTTTCTCTCAACTAAATTTCAATAATTTGTCTAATACGCGAAGAGCAACTGCTGCGTAAAAAATGGAGCGAACAAGAAGAATGATATATAGCGTATGTTTTACAATGCAGATGCTCTTTGTTGAGTCAGTACCAATGCATGTAAGCAAAATGTCTAAGTGAAGTCGTTTTACACAATCAGTGATAGTTGATTGCAACAGAGCCTGCCGGAGTAATAGTCATTGTGTGACAGGCGACTGCGAACTGAGATTCAGGCATCCCGCGCTCTGAATCTTTGGTGTTAGGCTGTTCTCTGATTTCTTGCCATATGGATTTTCTGGTCAACCCAATCTTGCACCTCTTCATCAACCCAAGCGACAGAGCGTTCACCTAAATCGATGCTATTAGGAAACGTCCCTTCTTTCATTAACCGGTAAACACTTGGACGTGATAACCCAGTTAAATGCATGACTTCTTTCATTCTAATTAATCTCATTTTCCTAACTCCTGTGAATTGTGTCATCAGAAGGGCACGCCTGTAATGAATAACACAGATTCATATTTTGCTCGTTTTGGCTAATTTATTTAGAAGGTTGTTTATTTCAAATATGCTTCATTAAATGGCCGTGATGTGCCAAAGTTTTTACGCCTAGAGCCGTAGTTTTTTGTTTCTTTTTTTGCCAGATAACATGCTTCATTAAAAAACCTTGATAAATGAAAACCAAATTGCTCTTTATTTTGTTTGAGGCGATATGTATTCGAAAAATAAACGCATCGATGAGATTGCCGAGATGTTATTCCCGTGGCACTTTGCCAAGACTCCACTATTATTTCAGATAAATTGTCATCACCATATTTCCCTAACGCATGATATTCATCATGATTCAACAACAAGATAACGTGATAATGCTCATTATCCGATTGGTTTTGTTCTCTGCACCAAATATAAAAAACGCCTGTACCATATACTCGAAGTCTTTTTCTCTTTTTTGAATGCAAATCAGCTGATATCTTAGATTTCAATGAATCAATAAACCGACTCATTGTCTTTGCATATTCCCGCCGTCTGAAGTTCGGATTATCGACTTCGTCAATAGAGTAACTGTGATCGGTTGGATAACGAAGATCAAAGCGAATACCAAGTAGTCGCCTATGCGCTAACATCGCACTTTCTAACACGTCTTTAATGCTACTCACGTAATCTGAGTTATAACGTTCCGGTGTAGATATTGAGAGATCATCTATTGTCTTGGTAATTTCATTTTTACTGTGCATGTCATTGCTCCATGATTTTTGTTCATAGCAATGACCACCGTGTAATCATTAACAGAGGTATATCGAAGTTTACCTATCTGAAACCAAATGAATGGTTTCTTGCCGCCTCCCCCTATGCCCACACATACCCTTTCTAGATACATCTATTGTTCAACTACTAATAGATATACCAACACCCAAGATCGTTCTGAGAGCGTTCGGAATGCAGGAGGGAAAAGGAGCTTAGGTAAGGCTGGGCCTCGAAAATAGGTCTGGAGTTATGTACAGAATGATTATATCGACTAATTTTTAAGTAAAATCCTTATATTTACTTGGTTAACCTTGCATTGATATCACCTTAAATACACATTAAATCTACAATGTAGATACATATATCATTCATAAAACATTCATTTAAGATATAAATTATAGACAACAAACAAACATGATTCATATCAAAATCTCAACTGAAATAGATTGTGGATAAGATGCTATCGAGTAATCTCAGTGCAATATGTTATGAGAGAGGAAGACCAAGAAATGGCTGTTGAGAAGAACAATGGTGATGAAAAAAAAGAAGGCGGCATCAGCGTTCTAAATCCCGAAAAAAATGAATTCATTCAGTTTCAAGATGCAGGGATTTGGTATAAATATTTTCGTGCTAACTATGGCGTTTGCCTTTCTGATGCGTTGATGAAAGATCAAGACGATTTTGGTAATCGAGTTCGGAAGCAAATTGGAATTGAATTAAACCAATTTGATTGGATTAATTTACCTAAAGAATTTAAAACTTTTAAAAAAAATTTTCAGGATATAGATCTTTTTCTAACAGATAAAGATCTTAAATTCCTACTTGATGAACCACGATTTGTAAATTATTGCTGGTTAATTTTCTGTAATGAGAAAAATAACCGACCATACAGACGAGAAAGACTTATTAAAATAGATCCACACCGTTATATAAATGGGAGTGAATTCAATAATAATTTAAGGCTTAAGAGTGTCATTAATTGCATTCAAAACACCGCCAACACCAAAGCGAGAAAATTTAAATTTATTCTAGAATTAAGAAATGAATGGTCAACAGGTAAATTTAAAGATATATCATGGCTTACGATTGATGACATTGATAACAATAAGTGGATTTTCGACACCTTAGTTGAAAACAGAGTCAGCGAAATATCAACACAACCGGAAGATGTAGAGGATTACTATTGGTCAATTTTAATGTTACTCGACACTGAAAGAAATGAAAGATATCTAAACAATCTCATTTCAAAATTAAGGAAATCATTATCTCAAAGAAAATACAGAGCAAAAACTCAGGAGCTAAAATATTACTCTATCGCAATGAGTGAGGACTCCAAACAAAAACTCGATTCAATTGTTCGCAAAGAAGACACCAAAATATATAAAGTTATAGAACGTTTAATTAATCAAGAATTCGAGAAAAATTAACCAAAAAACTTTCAGTTAGATATTACCTGAATGACATTTGTTATTCATTTCTTTCTGGGGGTTATATGGCTCACGAAATCTCATCTATGGCCTTTACTGGTGCCACACCATGGCACGGTTTAGGCAATCACCTTACTGAACAACAACCTATTCAGATCTGGCTTAAAGAGGCCGGCATGGACTGGACGATTGAGCAGAGCGATGTGTTGTTTAACGCAGATAACAGTGCGTTGCATATCCGGCCTTATGCCGACTCTAAAGTGTTGTTCCGTTCTGACTCACTGGCCCCGCTGTCAGTGGTCTCCAATCGCTATAAAGTTGTGCAGCCACATGAGGTGCTGAACTTCTATAAAGACTTGGTTTCTGCGGGTGGGTTTGAGTTGGAAACCGCCGGTGTGCTCAAGGGTGGGCGTAAGCTCTGGGCACTGGCGAAGACCGGACACGAAGCCCGCATCAAGGGCAATGACCGTATCAAAGCCTATCTATTACTGGCGACCAGCTGTGACGGTACTTTATGTACCACGGCACAATTTACCTCGGTTCGGGTGGTATGCAATAACACCTTACAGATGGCAACCAAACACAGTAACGGTGCAATTAAAGTACCGCACTCCACCCAGTTTAATCCGATGCAGGTGAAAGAAGCCTTAGGCATTGGCTTCTCGCACTGGGATACGTTTATGCGTGACTTAAAGCAACTTAGTCAGCGTTCGGTATCACCGGAGGAAGCCGATAGCTATCTGCGTAGTGTATTAAACGAACCGGAATTCAGTGAGGAGAATGCAGGCTCTAAGGTGTTCCAGAAGGTGAACAGCCTTTATCTGGGCGAAGGCATGGGGGCTGATTATACCGCCGCTAATGGCACCGCATGGGGTTTGGTGAATGCGGTAACGGAATATGTCGACCACCATCGACGGGCTCGCAATCAAGATAACCGATTAGATTCAGCATGGTTTGGTGTAGGGGCTCAGCTTAAACAAACGGCGTTAGCACAGGCTTTAACACTCATTCATTAATCAGTTCATTGAGACGAACACCAGAACCCTGAGGCGGAAACGCCTCGGGGTTTTTTATTATCAGGAGCAATGTATGAAATCACGTTATTACCAAGCGATCCGTCTGGCGTCGACTACCAACATGCTGCGTGATGAATGGTTGGCGATCCGTGCTCAAGGGATTGGTTCATCGGATGCGGCAGCGGCGATTGGTTTGTCATCGTATAAATGTTCATTGTCACTGTGGTTGGAGAAAACCGGTCGACAACAACCCGAAGACTTATCCAACAAAGAGGCGGTGGTGTGGGGAACTGTGCTGGAGCCGGTGTTAGCAAAAATGTATGCCGAGCGTACCGGTCGTAAAGTGCGGCGGGTGAATGCGGTACTCCAGCATCCGGACTATCCCTTCATGTTGGCAAACCTTGACCGTGAGGTGGTGACCGAAAACGGCACAGGGATATTGGAAATTAAAACGGCGGGGTTCTACAGCATGCAGTTGTGGGAGGATGGCGTACCCGTGGCTTACCAATGTCAGGTGTTACATCAGTTAGCGGTTACAGGGCATGCGTGGGCTGATGTTGCAGTCTTACTGGGTGGACAGGAGTTTCGGATTTACCGGATTGAGCGCGATGATGATAAAATAGCCGATTTAATTCGACGGGAAGCGCAGTTCTGGTCATGCGTCACAAATGACCAACAACCAGAGCCGGATGGCTCGGCGGATGCCGCGCGTGCGTTGTTGTCACTCTTTCCTGCTGATAATGGTCAGACACTTGATTTCACGGAATCGGGCGAGTTCAACAATCTGTTTGCTGAACTGATAAAAATCAGACACAGCAAAGAGGATATAGAGCAGCAAGAATCAGCACTTAAACACCGCATACAGGCTGCCTTGGGGTCAGCTACTGCCGCTATCTTTCAGCAAGGTAAGGTCACTTGGCGCAAGGCCAAAGACCGGTTAGCACCGGATATCGACAAGCTGTCACAAGAGCACCCTGAGTTACTGCAGCAATATGCCAAGGCCATTCCTGGTACTCGTCGCTTCACCATTCAAACTACCGCAAATCAATCCCATTAAATCAATTCCGGAGTTCCTATGATTAAAGGACTGGCAATTACCCCGCCTGTCATTGGGCGGATCTCGATTGGCCGTTTGGTGTGTAAAAACGACAAATGGCTACCCGAGAAAGACGATAGTTTTACTCTAACCACACAGGTGAAAAACAAAGGGGAATGGCTGTTACACCCACTGCATCAAAAACTCGCTGAGTCAGCACCCAATAACAAAATCCGCGCCATACCAGTACGGATGTTATTCAACGACACTGACCTTAACTTACGCGCGGAATACAGTGCGTTTGACCGACAAACCGGACGCCCCCTGTGTGTGGGCGATGGTGAAAAAGCCAGACGTGTAAGCCAATCAGGTGGCACGGACGAACACGTTTGTACCGGCCCGCAGTTCTGCCCGTATGCCAGAGAGCATGGCTGCAAGCTCTATGGGCGTTTGAATGTGCAGGTGGACGATCAAGGTGATGAACTGGCGAGTTTTATCTTTCGCACTACCGGTTACAACTCGGTACGAACATTAGCTGCACGACTGCAATACTTTCAGGCGCTCATGGGGGCAACACACGCTATCTGCCGTTATTGCTGCGACTACGCGCCAAAAGCACCACGCTCTCGTATCAGACTCCGGTGTACTACGTTGACCTGACTCTGAGAGACGGCGCTGAACTCGCCAATACCATACAGCAAGCCAAGGATGCCGCCGAGTCTGATGCCGACGCAGGTTTGTTACTGGATGAACTGGAACACACCGCCAGAGCATTGCTGCAAAACGGACAGTTCGAAGACTCGGAGGAAGAAATTCCGCTGGTGATGGAAGAATTCTACCCCGAGGAGCCAATCACTACCGCAGAACCACTAGTTACAACCAATACAGCCTCAACACCAACGACATCCGCCAATAAGTCACGGCAAACACCTATCCGGCAAAGCAAACTGACCAATCAACTGGGTACGGCTAACCAGCAATAACCAACTCAAAGACATCTCTCAGAGCCCCGTTTCGGGGCGTTCTGTTATTCATTACAGAAGGAACCATGTTATGCAAATCGGCGACCATTTAGTCACACCAAGAACTGGCTATACCCACCATGGCCTGTATTTGGGTAATCAACAAGTTATTCACTACAGCGGCAAATCCGCTCATGACCAAGGCTCAATCCAACAGGTTACGTTAGAGGAATTTTGCGATGGCAAAGCCTGTCGGGTTCGTGATTACCCGTTTCGGGTCTATGGCAGGAAGGAAAGCGTTGAACGAGCAAATCAGCGTTTAGGCGAAACGAAGTACAGCCTCGTGTTTAACAACTGCGAACAATTTGTGACGTGGTGCATCATGGGGTTTGGTTACAGTGAACAGTTACTGAATAACACGGCTATCGCAATAAAAGCCGCCCCCATCATCAAACAGACTATCGACAACCTTCCAGAACTGACGGCCAAAATCATCCCGGCAATATCGAAAGATAGCCTCTCATCAGCGATAGCAACCAGTTTAGGCGTAACAAAAACGACTACGCTAGGCGGTGGTGCTGCCTCCACTGTTGCTGCGCTGAGTAGTGGGCTTTCTATTGCATCCGTTGCACCGCTCAGCATTCCCATTGCCGTTGGTGCATTAGTGGGATATGGCGTTAAGCGGGTAATTGATTGGTTTAACTGAAAAGAGCGAAAGCTCTTTTTTTGCCTTTAAATTATTTCATTTAGTGTTGTACAAACACTAATCGAGCTATTTATATATATCTGAAAAACGACGCTTCATTTGGTGGTATAAGGATAGTAATACTTGGTTGTGCAGTGGAAGTCTGCGATAAATTTCTAGAGCAAGCTCTTCTTTGTAAGTGTAGGTAGTCATACTTCGATCATGCAGTACACTTAACCAAGTGCCCTCATCATTGATCCAATGAATCCTATAAGCCTGCTGTATACACTCTCTCGGTGTATTGGCTTCTATTCCTTCAGCAGCCAAGCATTCTTTCAGTGTTTTCCATGTAAGTTCAACACAAAATTCAAAGCGCTGAATAGACGCATCCACCACTAGCGGCTGAGACAACTCAAACCGAAGTGATTCGTCAAAGCGAGCCAAAGCATTACCTAGTGAATGGATGTTAATTTGCTCGTTCATAAATCAGCTTTTTATCTCGTTCTATTTGCAGGTGAAGTTGGCTGGCGACGGGCACCTGATCTAACCGAATACAGTCAATCATCAGTAATGTATCCGCATTTTCAATAATATCTAAAATCGATAACCAATCTCTCTCGGTTGCTTTTGGGCAGAGCACAGCAATATCTATATCTGAACGATCTTGATTATCGCCTCTAGCTCGAGAGCCAAATAGGTAAATAGCATCGACAACATCTAACGCAGCTATAGATTTTAAAAAATGATAATCATTTAAGAGCATTTTTTATCTTAAATATTGAGCAATGACTCACAGTCTAGCACGAGCTATTTTTACAGAGCATCGTTGATCGTATTGTCATATCGAACGACATAGCGGTGTCACGTCCACCGTAATTTGTTTGAGATAAGCAACCAAGCTCAACTGAATAAACCAACATATTCCTGTTGCCCTATTCACATGCCAAGCCCTCGCGACGAGCCGACTAAATGTTACATTCTGCTCACACAATGAGGTATATGTGAGTGATATTCGCTTCAATCGTGCAGCAACAACAAAAAAGCTCATAAATGATACAAATTTAAATTATTTGTAGAATATAGCTCTTTTATTTCATGTTGGCTGCTTGTCATCACACATAAGTGAGCTACTATTTAATTAATTCTATATAACCATTCATATATGAACCAGAAAACCAACTTAGATGCGTTAAATTCTTCTGCATCCACTCGTCTTCTCGGGTTACGACAACTTGCGGATGCCTTGAACAATAACATCAATACCGTATTAGATGATATTGAGGCTCAGGCAAGTTCTCAGAGCCGTATTGCACTCGATGACTATGAGGCATTGCAGAATCTATTCACGATAAAACGAAAGGAACAGAAAATCTCGTTAGAAGATTTATCACTGCAAACTGAGATATCAGTGTCTACTCTCAAACGGCTTTTGCTGAGCCCAGAAAATGCACGGGTGGGCCATCTGCTATCTGTATGCAAAGAATTAGGGATCAGCGTGTGGCTCGACAAGTAAACGTATTCTTTTACGGGAAAATGTGCGGAGTCTTATCTGAAGCTGGTAACACTTACACATTCACATATGACAATGATTACCGTGGAAAATCGTTGTCATTGAGTATGCCTGTGACACAGAAAATACACATTCATGAAGGGCTGCACCCTTTCTTTAAAGGGTTAGCCCCAGAAGGCTGGCTGCGTCGGCGCTATTCAGAGATCCAACGTATCGATGAGCGGGATTTGTTCGGTTTCCTGATCCGCAATAATAAAGACCTGCTGGGTGCGGTAACATTTGAAGAGATAGCATCATGAATTCTTGTTTGATCACGTTAAAACCACTAACAGACGATGAGTCTGTCAGTGGCTATAGCCGAGTTGGATTGCGTCAATTGACGGGCAGCACCAAGGTGTCGATGACGCTACCTTTCTCTCGCATGGCATTTTTTACAGAGCAACCGCTACGGCAACAAGGCATGAGCATTTCGGGTTATCAGCCAAAATTGTCGCTGTGCATACGCGAGGGGCAATTTACTGTTACCGATACCGACGGTTACTACTTGTTGAAACCGTCACCAGAACAGTACCCCTATCTGGCTGAAAATGAACATGCCACGATGACGGTAATGCAACGCCTAGGGTTTGATGTGCCAGCATGTGGGTTAATTGCCTTTCAGTGCACACCAGAGCGCCCTATACAGGAATATGCTTTTCTGATCCGACGCTACGATCGAAATCTAAAAACTAAGACCCGTATCCAACAAGAGCAGCTAGATGGAGCCATGAAAATAGACGATAAATATGGGGTACACAGCGATGAACAAACCGTGTCTTACGCCATGATTGGCCGGTTTATCGCACAAATTGTTCCGGGAGTTCGCAGTAAAATCACCTATTTCCGTCAGGTTATCTACGCTTATTTACTCGGGAATAACGACCTGCATTTACGGAATTTCAGCATATTACGACCAGAGACTGCACCGGACGAATTAGCGCCTGTCTATGATTTTGTCACCACAGCACCTTATCCATCTACATTCCATTCCGCGTATCTGGCATTGCCACTACTGGACGATGAGGTTAAAGGCGAATTAGCACCCGGATTTGATTCTATTTACGGGCAATACATTGGGCTAGATTTTATGCTGTTTGGTCAATCGATTGGTTTAAATGAAAAATTGATCAAGAAGATCATTACAGGAATCAATCAAGATGCCGAGATAGTCAGAGAGACATATCAAAAATCACTTATGCCGTCTGAGCATATTGAGTCTGTATTAAAATGCTTTAACCAGCGGCTGAATCTGATCAATGTATTCACCGTCTGACTGTAGATGAGCAATAAAGCATCATCCATAAGATGGCATTGTCTGGTATCAGTTAGCTGTAATTTCTAAATCAGAAATGCCCCATTTTGTTTTACGACCAGCCTTAATCTAACTAGCAAATTCAAGTGTTCCTCAAGGCTCTAAGTGAATGTTATGAGGTTAAATTTTGAACTATCACTCGCACTGAGCATGAGCGAGATCATGTTAAATTACACAATGCTTTGATTTGCATAAGCATTAGTCTGAATATAACCTTTATGTCTATTCTTAATATCAATGGAAAGTACGTAATGGCAGATCTGAACCAACTAATCGCATCGGCTGTAAAAGAATCAGGTGCGGATGACTCAATCAAATCTCAATTGACTGAAGCCCTTAAGAAAGAACTGAGTGGCTATGTAAATCTCGAACTATTAAAGACCAAGTTAGAAGTATTATACAACTTCGAAAAAAACTATCTGGAACTCGTCAAAGAATACAAAGAAGAAATCAAGTTTGCTTCTACCTTGCAAGAAGATTTACGTAAAGAGCGATCAAAATTCTTCTCTGAAACATTAAAAGAAGTTTCTCATACTCTAAGCGAATCTCAGGTTGATGGTGATGTTGCATCAAAATGGCTCAAAGAACTTGTTGATAGTTACACCAAGAGCCTAGATCTTAGCAGCAGCCTAATTGAAGAACATACACTTGATACTATCGGTAAGATTCGTGCTGAGGCTAAGTTGAACAAGCCTTCTGTCGCCTCTAGTGATAACCATTAATGGAATATGACACTCACATAAAGCATCTGGTTTGTGTGCTTCACTTGGTCAAGCAACTCAAAGCTGCTCACGAAGATTTAGGCAAAAGAACCAGAGAACGTTTATTGCGAGTGTTATATAGAATCATGCAAGATAAACTAGCAGAATCGAAAGTGGCTCCAACCGTCATGATGGAGCTACTAACAGCTTTACGAGAGGCAAGGGAAGACCTAGTTTTTCGAAGTGTCAATGAAGATCCTCAACTCTATTCGTCTTTCTTCCAATATGAAAAGAATGAAAATCTTTTATCACTCTCATTTGAAAGAGAATATTCAATATTTATTAATGCCAATCTGGAAAAACTTTCAATCCGTATAACTGATATAAATGATGAAGTCACGCAGAGAAAGTTAAAGTATATCACAGAAGAATTTGTAAACTTCAAACAGTCAAGAACCACATCTTGTATAGATTCATTATTTTTGGAAGATAAAGTAAAACAAATCGAAAAGATATTCTCAATCTTTGATAAAGATAAAGATAGGCTTGAAGAAATCAATTACATAAGAAGGAAAGATCAAGTTCTCTTTGAAAGAGAATTTAATAGACTTTTAGGAGAACAAAATGGGGATATTTAGTCGTATTGGTGGTGCATTGCTCAATTGTATCAGCAAACCAGTAGATGTTTTATGTGAATGGGCTACTGAGCCTTTAAAATCCAGATCTCACGAAAGGAGCGAATCCTCAAGAGAATCTGAACATAGACGTAACATGGATACATTAACTGCTCAAAAACGTTCTGAACACGAAATCAGAACAAAAGAGATGGAGCTTGAACATGAACTAAGGGCAAAAGAGAAAGAGCTAGACGTAGATCTTGAGGTCCGTAGAGTTCGTGAAATCGAAAAGGCAGTCGCCGAAATCCAAGAATGGAAAAAAGAAAAAGAGTTTGAGCGAATGGAGCGCACTACCGCAGCTATTGCTCTTTATCTTGAACAGTTAACGAAGCTAAATGTTGAAACAATCAATGCGATAGGTCATATGCAACTTGAGCTAAAGGAACGTGCTCAACAGCTTGTTTATGAAAAAACCATTCAGTATAAACAACTTCAAAATACCGCAATCGAAGAAGCGATGAACGATTTCATTAGAATCGAAGATAAATTTGGTAATAATGAAAGAGCAAAAGACATTCTAATTCGAGCAGTTGATACTAAAATGGGTAACATTATTAATACTTCAACTCGTTTCCTAGAAGAACTGAATAGAGACATTGTTAGCTTAAACCAAAGCATTGACAGGCTGACCAATCAAGGTCAAAAATTCATCGAAAATCATTTAGAGCGTTTTCATATT
>Ga0183099_1000141_pt1 | contig 67964 bp, 63 predicted proteins | sample Biomet1_FD_127788 | JGI IMG/M metagenome (GOLD analysis project Ga0183099, IMG submission 127788) | Microbial communities from bioreactor (seeded with anoxic lake sediment) at LBNL, California, USA - Biofuel metagenome 1 | ecosystem: Engineered > Bioreactor > Anaerobic > Unclassified ...
CCCAGACGATCCCCCTAAACCGCCCCCAGCCGATACACCGATCACGTAACTGAAATAGAGCTTATGCTGAAGAAACGAGTCCAATACTCCGGCGGTGTACATTCCTCTAAAACCGCCACCTTCGAGCACCAGACCGATATCGTTGGGTAAATTAGAATCTATCATTCAAATAGAGCGAAGAACACTGAGAAGTAGAAACATCTCTCTGTTCATTATTAATTTTTAATTATTAATTTTATCTCAAACACCGTTACCGCCTGCCCTTTTATTATCACGCGATCTCCCGATAGTTCTGTGTTAAGTATTCCCGTACGTTTGGAAACCTGTAAAGACGTTAGCCAGGTTTTGCTTAGTTTCTCAGCCCAAAACGGCGTCAATGCACAATGAGCTGAACCCGTCACCGGATCTTCGTCGATACCGGCCCAGGGAGCAAAACAACGCAGCACAAAATCGTATCCGGGAGTGGTCGCCGGAGCCGTTATCATCAAGTGCCCCAGACCGTCATTGACAAGTGCATTGAAAACAGGTGAAGCATTACGCACTTCATCCTCACTCGCGGCTACGGCAATTACCCAGTTATAGCTGCTATCGTACAATTCAACCGGTTCAAAGCCGACTAAAGCCTTAAAATCAGGATGCACGGTTCGTGCGGACAGCGGATAACGGGGAAAATTCATTACCAGAAAATCGCCATCTTTCGACACCGAAAGATCGGCACCTTTTGCTTTGAATTGGATCAACCGGTCGGGCGCTACCCTACCCGTTTCGTATAATATATGTGCACTGGCAAGCGTAGCATGACCGCACAGATCGACTTCTCTGAGAGGAGTAAAATAACGTATCTGAAATATGTCTTCGCCCTGAGGAAAGATAAAAGCCGTCTCGGAGAGGTTTATCTCCAGGGTAAGCTGCTGCATACGTTCGGTAGTAATATCGTCCGATACCACCATTACGCCCGCCGGATTTCCTTTAAACGGTTCTTCCGTAAAGGCATCTACCTGAAATAAAACATTCATGTTCATCTGCGATTATTTATGATTCCAACATTTCAAAATTCAACAAGTGGATGGATTTCTGGAACTTGGAATATTGAATATTGGAATTATATCTCCTTACTCATAAAGCATACATTGAAAGGCAAATGCGCGTATTCTTTTACAAGCACCTCCTTAAAGCCCTGCTGTTGGTACCAAGCCTTCAATTTTTCATGCTCATTAATCAAGGCAACACCAATATGCTTTCCTCCCCGCTCCACGATCAAAGAAGTAGCAAAATTCATCAATTCCACTCCCAATCCACGGTTCCGGCAGTCGGGTACAACGGATACTTTCTCAATATAAAACGTTTCGGCTTCGGTTTTCGACTCTTCAATGGCAATGCACCCCACAGGAACCTGATTTTCTGTCATCAGGTACAGTTCGATGCCATTCTCCAGTTGTCCGCGCAACGTTTCCGCATCAATGAATGCACTGTTGGAAGGGTTTGTCTCCTGTGTAAAACCAAATTGTTGTGCTACCGTTCCATGCGCACTTCTCAGCACTGCCACTGCGTCCGACAAATCGTAAGCCGGTAATATTTGCCGTAGTCCATCCTCCATAAAAACAATGATTATCAATAATAAAACAAATACATACTGTGACTTACCACTTATACCTTATCACTTACTACTAGCGTTTCCATTTCGGTTCGGTTGGTATCCGCGTGCCGTCAGCCGAAGTATGTTCCTCCAGCGAATTTTCTTTCGATTGAACGGCAATGTAGATCATCGGTTCATCGGAGGTATTGCACATACCGCGGCTTCCCTGCGGAGCCACACGCACTACACTTCCCTCTTTGATGGGAAAACAGTCGTCGTCCACCTGATAAAAACCACTACCTTTGAGAAAGATATAGGTCTCTTCGTTTTTATTGTGGATGTGAAAATAGGACACTTCGGTATGCGGAGGCAACATATTGAACGAAATCTCGGTTCCGGTTGCTCCGGTTGCATCTTTCACAAAGACTTTACCTTCGATCTCCCGTTTGCTGACAGGATGTATCAGCGTATATTGCAGTATCTCTTCCAGATTCCCCAGGTCAATGGCTGCAAAATTCTTGTTCTGTGCTATTTTTCCAATCGTTTTCATCATAATGTCAATAATTATCGCTCGGTTTATAACTAAAACAGTGTATCCCACTCGTTGTAAAGCTCCGGCATTCCGGGCAAAACGATATTTGCTCCGGCATCGACCAGCACCTCATCTTCGAGAATGCCGGTATTGATAGCCACCGTAAAAATTCCGGCTCCTTTGGCCGCTTCTACTCCCAACGGAGCATTCTCTACCACCACAGCTTCCCAAGGCTTGACTCCGGCTTTTTGCAGTCCCATCAAGTAGGGTTCCGGATTGGGCTTGCCGTATTTAACGTCGAATGCCGTCACCATCTTCTCCTGACAAAAAATTCCGGGATAATATACCTCCAGACTATCCAACAAACTGGCCTGTCCGGATCCGGTTACCAAAACAATATCCAACCCTTTATCTTTCAGCTTATGCAAAAGCTCAGCGGCAAAAGGCATGGGGATAGTCCGGCTCAATTCTTTGAACTCGTCACTTTTATGACTATATATCGCTTTTTTTTCTTCTTCGGTTGCATTTCGTCCCCATTCTCGTTGAAATATTCCGTTGATCGTGCCCGTTCCGGTTCTTCCTTCGTGCATGTACGCCTCGTAATGTGTGAATGGTAATCCGATTTTTTTGATTGCTCTTACCCAAGCTTCAGCATGTGCCGGCATCGAATCGAAAAGCACGCCGTCCATATCGAAAAAGACCGCTTTTAATGTAAACTCGGGGTATGAATGTTGATTGATAAACTCCGTAACGGGTTGTAGTGTCATGCTCTAAAAACAGTATTTAATGTTGTACTTCAAACAATTCTTCTTTGTTTTTCAGCGTGATATTTCAAATTAAGGTTAAATTGCTCGCTCTTTTATAGTCACTTACCGAATTAAGGCATAGAGCCGTTGACATCGATCAATCGTTTGATATTGAAATAAAAACCATTGATTTTCATCCTGTTTTTCGCAACCGATATAAAATCGCAATCGCTATAAACAAAACGCTGATCGATAGGGAAGAATCCCAGCAGGTAAATCAGCTCATACTCATCCGATACGGAAATCACATGCCAGGCGGTCATCTGGTTCCGTCCATCTCCGGTAGAAAAAATAGCCATTGCCAACTGTTTGGCTTTTAACGTGTAAAGATGAGCCAGATCATTTTTCCCTACCATATGATAGGCATAAGCCAGCTGATTGAGTTTATATAGATCAAGAGGAAAAACCGCCAGCGATTGAGATGTCAGCCGGATAATAGTATCGCAATCGGCTGCCGTTTTATTTACTTTCCGGGCATAGGTCGATAATAGAGAATCCTTTGCATTGCGGTAGTAAGGCTTGTACTCTTTCTGCAATGTATAACCGTAGTAAAGCGCCCGCATTTGTTCGGTCGTCATGGTGGTGTCGTTGGCCAAAAAGCGTTGCATCAGTTTCGGATAATAGCAATCCGACTTTTCGTTGAAAATCGTTCCGCGCAACCCATTGTAGTTGGGAGGAGCGGTTGGTTGCCGTTGGGCAATGCTTACAGTAGCGATCGATATAAATAAAATAAAAAAGCTATATTTCAGCATATTGTGCATTCTATTAAAAATTACAATTTCACGTTGGGAAATATCCGTCGAATAGCATGAATACCCCACACCAACAGAAGTGCCAGACCAATACGTGGTACCACGATCCATGCTACAGACACTCCGATCGATGTAAAAAGCAACGTATCTTCCAACAAAGAGTGGTTCACCGCAATATGGTAGTTGAGCATGTTTGCATCCTGCTTTCTCACCACTCCCTTTTCCACTTGCTCAATAACCACTGCCGATCCGTAAGCCAGACCGAGTGTCTGAGCTACGAACCAGAGAAAGGAGACCTCTCTCGACAATCCCAAGAATCGCATCAAAGGTGCGAAGACCTCCGATATTTTATTAAGTAGGCTATATTCGTTAAGCATGTTCTGCAAAATAAACAAGCCATACAATATCAATGAAACTTTGACTATTAATACAATAGAATTCTTTGCCCAAAGCCACAACACATCAGTCACTACCGTAAGGTGTACCGCCTGCTCTGTTGAATGCGATACGGCAAAACCGGTTGTCGGCAATAGCCAATTCAAGAGCAATGCCGCCACAAAACTCATCCCGACACGCACTACAACCATATTGATTACCGACGAACCGGTACGCTTTTGCACCGCCGTCTCAATAATCAGACTGTGGGAAATAAGGCACATGATGGCCAGAATAGTCACCTCGCGCATTCCCAGTGTGAGAGTGGCAATAACAGCCAACGCCGAATAAAGAGGCAGAAAAAGACTTGTAATAAAGACAATGGAAGAGGCGCCCGGTAGTCCAATATGCGTAAAAACAGGCGACAAATAACCCGCCAGCCAGTCCATTACGCCCCAATACTGTAAAAAACTCACAAGCAACGCCACCGGCAACATGAGTTTCAGTAGCCATACAATGGTGTGGGTTGCTTTGGGCAAGGCCAAACGGACGCAGGATACGATTCGTTGCATGAGACTTATTTGTTAAGAGACTGCATCACCAACTTGAAATCGTGCTCAAAATTGGGAGTAAACAGCCCTTTTCCCAACGAGTCGCGTATCTCGTTTATTGCCCAGAAACGTCCATCGTCCAGCTCATTATAATCGAGCACGAACTCTCCGTCATATACCGTCCGGAATGCGTTTACAAGCTCCTTTTCCACTGCTGACTGCCACACATAATGTGCTACCGGAGTCGGGGCAAATGCCGTAACACCAAGCTCTTCAAAAGCCTCTCGCTTCAAAGCCGTTTCCACCGCCTCTCCGTAATCGACATGCCCGCCTACGGCAGTATCCCACTTACCGGGCTGGGTATCTTTGTTCATCGCCCGTTTTTGCAAAAAAAGCTCGCCATTACTGTTGAAAATATGAAGATGCACTACCGGATGCAGCCAAAAGGTTCCCCCATGGCATTTGCTACGGGTAGCTTTTCCTATTACATTTCCCTGCTCATCTACCAAAGGAAATATCTCGTCCATGATTATTCGGGTTGAATTATACTGTTTTCTGTAGTTTCTTTTATCGACAGCGGCACAAAGTTACAATATTTTCCAGGTATCGAAAGTCAAAAAAATGAAACGGCATATTCGCTAACCCCTGCAACGAATATGCCGTTTCTCATTCAAAACAGTCCCTGCTATCTGCAATTTCAATTGTACACCGTTTGGGCTCGGGAGATGGAATAGGCCGCAAAATAACCTCCTGGATTTCCCGTAGCGTGGAGAGGAAGGATTTGTTTTACATTGGTGCGAACATTGGCTGGTTGCCCTCCAAACAATGGGTTTCGTACGCCGGACTCTTGCTTGATTTCGCGTATAAAGCCGTAGTAATCTTTACTTATTCCGCACAATTCAAGTCCGACTTTATCACCTCTATAAATTTTCTCGCTTTTGATTGTTGACGGTAGATACATAATCGTTTTCTTACGCAAATCAACGCCATTAATCTTGTAATCAGACATGACATGCCACTCCGTGATAGTATCCGATAAACACACATTATTTTTAAAAGCTTTGGCAAGATAATAATTGGACACACTGGCCGGATCATGCATCCATACATTAACGACCCATACATTTTCATAAAAGACGATTTCTTTGTCTACCTCGATCTTCTCCACCGAAGGAACGGCATTTATGGTAGAGGAGGCGGTATAAGTCTCTTTCTCTCCATCATTGTTTATATCCACATTAGCTATGGTTAACGTATAGGTACGTCCCACCACACCATAATAATTTGCCGGAGTATGGTAAGTTCCTCTCTTAGCCATATTCTCTTCAAGAGCAATCGTACATTGCCCATCATCGAGTGTGACGGTTGCCCCGGAAACTACCTCTGCAGGTTGATCACTAAAATAGGTTCCCGTTTTTTTTAGATAAACGAAATGTGTTGTAGTATCGGTAGTAACAATACCATCCACTACCAGTTCAGGCGACATACTGTCGAGCGTTACATCAAAATTGGTGGTACAAGCCATACACAGTACAGCTAACAGAACCAAACTTACAAAGAAAAATCCCCTGGTTCTCATCTTTCTAAAATTTAAAGTTATATGTTATCGATGGTACTACCGCAAAAAGATAAGTCATTCTGGCTCTGGTTTTATACGGATTGTTCGACTCTTGTTCAAAGCTGATAGCCCAGGCATTTCTATGCCCATACACATTGTAGAGTGAAAAGTTCCACTCTCCTTCCCATTTACGAGGTTTCTTTGGCCTAGGTTTCCAGGTCAACGACAAGTCGAGCCGATGATAGTCCGGCATACGGTATGAATTACGTTTCGAATATATCGGTACGATCGCTCCTTCAATTTCCATTCGCCCCACAGGATAAGTGATCGGTTGCCCCGTGGCGTACACAAAATTTGTTCCCAACGAAAGAACTTTGCTCAATTCATAATTACCCACGACATAGATCGTATGAGGACGCTCGTAAGGCGATGAATACGATTTGTTATCGTTAATTCCATAGATGGTATTTCTGGCATGTGAATAGGTGTAACTAACCCAACCAGTAAGGCGACCTTCATTTTTTTGCAATTGAAATTCAATCCCATAGGCATGTGAGTTTCCAAATCGCAACTCTCCGTCAAGCTTCGAATTAAGCAACAATTGAGCATGATCTTTGAAATCGATCGTGTGATGCAACGACTTGTAAAATAACTCGACGGATGTTTCCACTTTATGATGCAAGAAATTGTGAAAATATCCCAATGCAAACTGATCGCAATTCTGCGGACGAATATTCTTGCCCGCAGTAAACCAAAGATCGAGCGGAGTGCCTGCCGTTGAATTGGAAGCCATTTGCAAGAACTGCACCGTGCGTGCATAACTGGCCTTCATGGACGATTCGTCATTGATACGATAGGTCAAACCTAAACGGGGCGAGAACCGATAATAGGTTTTTATCATCTGACCGGGCTTATATACAGTCGAATCTATTGCATTGTAGTGCTGATCGTAATTATACACTGTACCGCAACCTATACTTGAAAATCCGGTAAGTCGAAAACCGACTTTTGCCGACAGTCGCTCCGACAACTGACACTCATCCAGCAAATAAACAGATACTTTGAAGGCATTAACATCAGGCAGTACAAAGTCATTACCGGCACTGATACCTGTGGTAGAAATCACTTTTCCGGGACTTAACCAATGATATACTCCAGCATATCCAAACTTAATGGTATGTTCCGGCAGCGGAAACCAGGAGAAGTCTTGTTTTAGTGAAAAGTCGCGCATCCAATACTGCCAGGCAAAATCATCACTCTCACTGACTTCGGATTGAAGATTGTATTGATAACGGCTATAATTGAGCGATAAGTTGCTGTAAAATTTTTGCGAAAAAATATGACTCCAGCGAATGAGTGCTGCCGCATTTCCAAAATCAAATCCGACATAGCTATTTTTGAACACATCTTTGCCCAGATAACCGGAAATTGCGATCCGGTTTCTATCATCGATGCGGTAGTTCACTTTGGCATTGAGATCATAAAAATAGAGTTTATTATCCCGGATATCTTTGTTGGGTGCCATTTTCAGAAACAGATCGGCATACGTGCGGCGAGCAGAGACAATACACGATACCTTATCTTTAACCAATGGGCCTTCAAGCGCTAGTCTGCTTGATATTAGACCAATACCTCCACTTCCAGCAAATGCCTTAGAGTTGCCGTCTTTCGTCTGAACATCAAGAAGAGAGGAAAGCCTACCTCCGTATGAGGCCGGAATATCCCCTTTGTAAAGGGTCATATTTCGGATGGCATCGTTATTAAAAATCGAGAAGAAGCCCATCATGTGAGAGGCATTATAAATAGTAGCATCGTCGAGAACAATTAAATTCTGGTCGATTCCGCCGCCACGCACGCTAAAATTGGTTGTCCCCTCGCCTGCCGAAACTACACCGGGCAAAAGCTGTACCACCTTCAGCAAATCTACCTCACCCATTAAGGTAGGCACTTTGCGTATCGTATTAATGGAGAGCTCTTCAGTTCCCATTGTATTTGATATCAGATTAGCATCTTTACGCTGCGACCTTATCTCCACTTCTGCTATCTCTCTGGCATCCTCTTTAAGTTCTATATTCACCTTTTGAGACTTCATCAGATTCACAACCTTCACCTGAGTTTGATATCCCACATAGGAAATTTCGACCGTAAACCTTCCACGGGGAATTGTGACTGAATAAAATCCGTCGGTATTCGTTATCGTTCCTGATTTCAATTCGCGAATATATACATTTACTCCTACCAGTGCCTCTCCGTTGAGTTCATCCTTTATAATACCACTCAGACTAACTCTGTCGGCAGGAAGTACGGCGGCCATGGTTGATAGCGAACACAATATCAAAATCAGTATGATTAGTTGCCTAAAATACATAAAGTTGTAATAAATGAACAAGTATTGCTTGCCTTCAATTCGGTTTGTTCCGAATCGGACACTCACTCTTTATTCAACTCTTCAGATTTGGATTACGGGTAATGCAGGTGCTTGTATCAAAGTCTGCAACGGGATAATTTCATACCCTTATGAAAGGAGTTCAAAGATAATCTTTTTTTCAAAGGAACAACAAATCTTCATGTTTTTTTATCTGTTTTTAGCATTAACAGACAACAATAGATGACATTTACTGAAAGTACTCACTGTATAACAACTTTATTGCACAACGGTCAGAATAGATGACTCGCAAAGTATTTTTCGTACAACTATCAAACGTACAACACAAAACATTCATTCCGTAGGTTTTCACTTATCCAAAAACAACAAGAGCGGAAATAATTTTACTCATTTCCACTCTTTTCATCGTAATTTCAGGCGACACCTATTTACCGCCAAATATCTCGCTTAGCTTCTTCTCCAAATCTTCTCCCCTCAGGTTTTTAGCAATGATCTTTCCGGCAGGATCCAGTAGAAAATTCTGAGGAATGGAGCGCACCTGATAAAGCTGAGCAGCAGCACTGTTCCAATATTTCAAATCGGAGACATGGTTCCAGGTCAAACCATCTTTCTTGATAGCTGCCAGCCAAGCATCCTTACCATTCTCATTATCGAGTGACACACCCAAGATGGTAAAATTCTTATCTTTGAAACGGTTGTATGCGACTACTACATTCGGATTTTCGCGCCGACAGGGACCACACCAGGATGCCCAAAAATCAAGCAAGAGATATTTTCCTCTAAATCCGGACAATTTAATGGGCTTTCCTTCGGGATCGTTCATCGTAAAATCGGGTGCCATAGAACCAATTTCAGTTGCTTTCATTCGATTCATAGCCTGAGCAAATTCCTTCCCACTTTTTGTACTTTTAAGCACCGGAGACAAAGCATTGAAGGCTGATTCAAGTTCCGACATATCTCCACCCGTACTCGCCATCGATTTCAAAATAGCCAAACTCAGAAAACTCGACGGATTGGTTTTTATAAAATTCTTGAGCACTAGACTCTTTTCGGCTGCAATCACACCATCCCGCTGTTCGATGCCAGCCATAAACTCTTTCGACTGACGCTGTTCGGATGTTGCCGCCAAATAATCGGCATAGAGCACCTTCTCTTTACGCGTTGTTGGCTCCAGGCTCTTCTGCAATTGCTGATTGGAAGCATTGAGCTTGGATCCTGCAATTGTGGCATGTAACACTGAATCCTTGCTTTGAATGGTGATAATACCCGGTTCGAGATAGATATTCAACAAATCGGTCTGTTGTTTTTTAATTCCCGAGCCCTTATGATCCACTATCAGGCGTGCAGCTACAGGCTCGTCCAGCTTCCCTTTGAATGCAAAACTTCCGTTTACCATCTTCGCCGAATCGACAGCAACTTTATTATTATCCTGACGCAGTAAATAGACGGTGGCTGGAGCATTCAATTGTCCAATTTTGCCTGTTAGGGTATAGTTCTGCTGAGCAAAAATGGCAACAGGCAGCATACATAAAAGGGTTAAGAATGTTTTCTTCATATGCGAAAAGTGTTTTATTGAAAATTCGTCTCAAAATTAGGGGTTTTAACCCAGATTACAACTTACTTTTCTCTCTTTTTTTGATAGAGTCCTATGAGTTTTCTCTCCGTCTCTCATCTCCACAAAACAGCAATGTACATCATTTTTATCAAAAATATTCACCACGACGGCTCTTTGCATATTACTAAGAAGAATTGTATATTTGCAACAGTTCAAACAACTGGTTTATTGCCTGATCGTATAAAGCTTACACAAAGACAAAAACAGGATAACCGATTCCGGTTGACAGAATGCAGTGCATTTCATTGAAATACTACATAATGACCAATATTTAAATACCTTTGACTTATGGACTATTATTTTGAAAAAGCAAAAGAGGCTACCACTAACACGCAAACGGTTGCACCCAAAAACAGTGTTGAAATAACGGATAACGCCTTGCTTCACCTGGATGAAACACGGAAATGGTCGAAATTCATTGCCATCTTTTCTATCGTTATGGCCATACTGCTGGTTCTATTGGCTACGGTATTATTGCTCAGCGGGGCAAACGAAACCGTACCGGGAGCCGGAATGATAGGCGTGGCATACTTGCTGGCGGCCATATTGGCCTTCGTTCCGATGTGGTTTCTGGTGCGTTTCTCAAATCTTACAAAAAAAGGGGTAGCCGGCAAAAATAGCAGCGATATGGAAGAAGCCTTCAAGTATCTGAAATTTTACTACATTGCTACCGGAGTGATGGTTATCATCTCCATTATCTTCGTTATCGCCTTTATGGTTGCCGGACTCACCATGGGCTTTGTAGGCTCCATGATGCAATCGCAAAACGTATAAAAGATTCGACTGACCCCCTTATCGAATCATCAACCGAGCATCGCCAACACGCCGGATAATCGCCTGATCCCCTCCTCGATTTCCGCCTCATTAGAACAGGAAAAGTTGAGCCGACAGGTATTGACCGCCGTTTTATCGATATAAAAAGGATTTCCCGGCACGAAAGCCACATTCTGTTTGACTGCCAAATCAAACAGATCCAAAGCGTTTGTTCCTTCCGGCAACGTCAGCCAGAGAAACATTCCTCCTTCGGGACGGGTATATTGAATATCTTTGGGGAAATAGTGTTCGATGGCTTGCATCATTGCCTCGGCCTGTCGGCCATACGCTTCGCAAATCCGGGCAATGTGCCGGTCGATATCGTAATCGGACAAATATTGATACACCAACCGCTGCGTGAAATAATCGGTATGAAGATCGGCCGCTTGTTTAGCCACAATCAGCCGATCCATGACGGCATCGGGGGCAACAATCCAACCCATACGGAAAGCCGGGACTACGGTTTTGGAAAAGGTTCCCAGCAGAATGGTCTGCTCTGGCAGGTAATGGTAGAACGAATTTTTGGGTTCGCCCTTGAAGCGAATCTCGCCATACGGATCATCCTCCACCAAAAACAGCGGTTCTCCTTGCATTATCTGCGCAACCTCTTTACGCCGCTCTTCGGTGTAGCTGATGCCTGACGGGTTTTGAAAGTTAGGAATCAGGTAAGCTAGGCACGGTTTCTCGTGCTTTATTGCATGCTGAAAATGCAAAGCATCAATACCTTCGTTGGTGAGAGGTACGGTGACAAAACGGGGATGAAAAATAGAAAATGCCTGAATAGCCCCCAAATAACCCGGTTCTTCCATCAACACAGCATCTCCCTCATTGACAAATACTTTTCCCAGCAAATCGAGTCCCTGCTGCGATCCATTGGTAATTAGAATATTCTGAGGATTAATCTGTAATCCCTTGCGAGCATACCGTTCGGCAATTTTTTCCCGCAAAGGCAGGTAACCTTCGGTATTGGCATACTGCAAAATGTTCCGATCCGAACCCGACATCAGTTTCGCTGCACTCGCCTGTAACTCTTCCAACGGAAACAGTTCTTTACTGGGCAAACCACCCGCAAACGAAATCACTTCGGGCGAAATGGCAACTTTTAATATTTCACGAATAAACGAACGGGGAACCCCCGTCATCCGTTGTGCAAAACGAATAGATGCAGCTTCTTTCATAGATAAATGTATTAAGTAAATAAAAAAAGAAACCCCCTTTCGGTGTTTACCGAAAGGGGGTTGAAATATTTTGTGCAGCACAAAACGATCACCTTCGGCAAATCCAGGGGATTCCGATGACGATAATAATGGCCGCGATACTGTTTAGACTCAATCTCATGTGATACGTTTTATTGCCAGAAAGCACGATGCAAAGATATAAATTTTATTTTAAAAGCAAATAATTAAAGTCTATTTTTTGTTATTTCGTGTTATTTATATTTTGATAAAACTCCTGCCGGTAGGTCTCTCCTATCGGCAACACCTTATCCTGCATATAAATGCGGTGGTGTTCTATCAATTTTATCTGTTGCAGCGACACCATATACGATTTATGAATACGGGCAAACAGATGCCGCGGCAAAGCAGCTTCCAGTTCGCCAAAAGTAGTCGATGTCAATATCTTTCCCGTCGACGACACGATGCAGCGATAGTCCCTCATCCCTTCGATATACAAAATATCATCGTAGTCAACCCTGACAATCCGGTAATCGGTCTTTACAAAGATGAAAGCATTGGAAGAGGTCGCCACGCTCGGTTGAACATCCATTTTGACCTTCTGCACTGCCTGCAAAAACCGTTCGAATGAGTACGGCTTCAGCAAATAATCTACTATGCCGTATTCGTACCCTTTCAGCGCATATTCGGTATAAGCGGTGGTAATAATCACCTGTGGTTTGCGCTGCAACGTATCGAGCATTTGCAAACCAGTCATGGTAGGCATGCGAATATCCAGGAACATCAGGTTCACCTCATTTTCGTGGAGATACGCCATTGCATCCATGCTTTTGGCAAACGTAGCCCGAAGTTCGAGCCAGGATGTGTCACGAATAAACCGAACCAGTTTCTCGAGTGCCGGTGGTTCGTCTTCTACCGCAATGCAACTGATATTCATACGATCATATTTTTTTCTTCTAAAGGCGCATGTAACTCCATGTTGCTGAAAATCATTTCAATCCTTCTGGACGCCACAAAGCAACATGTTCGTTTCATAGTCTGCTAATTCTAAAATAGTTCTATCGTCAGCTTCACCGAAAACTCACCATCCCGATCCAACACATCGAGTTGATGTTTACCGGGATAAAGCAGTTGCAACCGCTTTCTTACATTTTCCAACCCGATGCCTCCGTCCTGACCGTTCAGGGTTTGGGCATCGTCGTAGGCATTTGCGCATTGAAACTGTAATGTATTGCCGGTTTGCTGCATCCGAATAAAAATAGAAGGCTGTTCCTCTTTGGGTTGGGTGTACTTACAGGCATTTTCGACAAACGGTAACAACAGCAAAGGGGCGATCGTCTGTTCGGGATTGGCTATCTCCGTTTCAAACAAAATATAATCCGGTTCCGGAAAACGAACCCGATGCAGCGCAATTACATTCTGCAAGTGTTTGCACTCCATTTCGAGGGTAACCGTCGGCGCTTTGGTTTGATAAAGCATGTAGCGCATCACATCCGAAAGCGTAATGAGCATTTCGGAGGCTTTTTGGGGCTGCGTACGTATCAGGGCATCGATATTGTTCAACGTATTGAACAAAAAATGAGGGTTGACCTGCGAGCGCAACGCATCGAGCTCCAGTTGCAGGTTGCGTTTGAGCAGCTCCTCCTTCTGTCCGGCAGATTCGATCCACACCACAAAGCCACGTAGCAGGCTTCCACAACTGGCAATCACATAGGTTCCAAAGGTAGTGGTAAAGTTCCAGGATACCGGTTCATCGAAATGACCCGGAAATACAATGAGGCGGTAAAAGGCAATAAACAAAGCCGAGATTCCGACAACCGATAGAAACGACAGGGTAAGGTAACGAACAAACCGATGTTTTTCAATATAACTGTAAAGACAAAAGTAGAAGAGATAAAAGGCGCTGGCAGCCCACAGCACCCCCGAAAGGTAGAGCCACAGGTGCTGCACAAGATAATCGGTTCCTTCTGCCAGCCGGAAACTAGTGGCGCCCGAAAGCAGAAAGAAGACTGTCCAAAAGAACAGATGAAGTATGATTTTCAGAATAATATGCATATTTCAATCTGACAAGTTATTACGTCTGCCGAACAAAGGTAGTAAATATAAAAGAACCGGCAGCAAGCATAGGATAATTATTACCACTGACATCGACTGGCGACAGTGCCATAGTACAAATTCGCTGACAATACGCATTACGTAAATGGATGACATAAATACCAACATCACCTTACCCATCGACTCCGACAACAACTTTTTCGTCATAAAGAGCGAGATCAGGGCAAAGAGAATGAACATCATGTTCATTCCGTAGTTGAAGGCATGGAAGATGGCCCAGGTATCGGTATCGAGGCAACTCAGGCGTTCTTTCCAATGAAACAACCAATAAAAAGAGAGATGAAAGATACTGAAAAGCGTTGTTATCACTCCGGCAGTTCTGACTAAGATAATGTTCTTTTTCATGTTTGAATAGTTTGTTTTATGTTGTATGATAAAATTCGATATCTGCGCTTTGCATTGGCATTTACGCTCCAAATGGTTCGCTTCACAAAGCAATTAGCAGGGTGATATGATACAAAAACAGGTGTCCACTGACCAAGCAAACAAAAGGTAAAATGGCCATATCATCCAGTTATTAATTTTTGGCTCGCTTAGCCAACTCATCAAGCCACAACCGTCGAATGATGGCACTACCGGGATAGATCATACGCCAGTAACGGGCAAAAATACGGCTATCTTCCTTTGTCATGCCATAGTTGCGAGTATCTGTCGTAACCACTGTTTGCCCGTTACGCTGAGAAATAAATCGAAAATTAATTACCACTTTGATATATCCCGGTTTATTAAAAGTCCGAAACTGTTCAAGCGTTTTAACCGGTGGTGGCGGAATAGCCGTTGATGCGTTGAGGAGCATGACCGTCACCATTTCGGTAGAATCGATAACAAAGAAATTGAAATCGGGAGTAGAAAACGTATCCGATCTTTCGTTAGTCTTGCCAGCATAACGCATCTCTTTTTTATCGTCAATACCTCGAATTTTAGCAAGAAGGCGAATTGCCGGGATATCTCTTACAGCCATTGTTTTGAATGCTCTTTTTACAGCTTCGGGTGACGCGTCGACCACCACCTCGTGGTATTCACCAAAGGAGTAATCGGGCAACAGAGTATCTATTTCCCGTTCAGCCACAGCAGGGTAAGTAGGTACCGGCCAGTAAAGCGATGCAACTATCAACAACAGGCCGCAGCCTACAACCACCGTGGCAATAAGGCGATTAAAAACAAACAGGAACGACAACGGTCTTAACAGCGAAACAATGCCAATAAGCGAGAGGATCACTCCAATCCAAAAGCAATAGGACGGTGCATAGAATGGTGCATACCCCATCAACACGAACATAAGGCAAAGAGCTGTCGCGATGCAGAGAAGGCCGGGGATAAATTTGTATTTATTCATAGCGATCAGGATATCTGTTTTGTATTCGTTTTTCTACTTTTCACACAGTTACCAACCAGCATGTAAATGGCATGAGGAAGCATAATAAAGGTCATTCCCGAATTTGGAATCATATAACACCCGATCAAAACCACTACCAAATAAACTATGGTAAAGTAATGAGGCAAAGTTCTACCCTCTTTTTCGATGCTATGTACAAGCAATCCCAACGGGATAAGCAACAGACCGAAGTAAAAGAACCAGAACGCGGCAAAAATTTCATTGTTTGTTTTCCCTGCCACGATAGGCAACTCGCCCAATCCTTCGCTGACTTTAAAAAAGAAGGTTTCCGCCATCAGGCGAAATTGATTTCCTCCGCCATCAGGCGACAATGCCAATTGCGTATGCAACAATCCAATCACAATCAACAACACCCCATTGGTGATTTTCCGTAGTATTTTCATCGATAACTGTTTGAAGTTTTTCTGTCACGACACCGTTCGTTGCCGCCTTTTTTTATTTCAATGCAAAAGTGATGGATTTCAAGGGTCGGATAAAATAAAATCTGCAAACGCTATAAAACAGGCTACAAACAAGCATAAACACAACAAAACCCGTTCGTATTCCTTTGTAGTAAAGAAAAACGAACGGGTTGTTATATGTTGTCGGTTGCCACAAATTCAGACAACTGCCGGATTAAAAGTGCCGCTTATGGCTCTGAATGGCACTATTCAACCAGCCATGTCTACAACTACACCAGCAGTTACTATATCATTCTTTCAAAAATCCGGTTACTTCTCCCGAACAGGTTAATGTTAGCCGATGCATGGCTCTGGTAACTGCAACATACAGCATACTTCTATCTATTTCGGTCTTGTAATTTATGTTATCGGTGTGCGGAATAATCACTTCGTCGAATTCCAGTCCTTTGGCCATGTGTGCTGATGTAACAACAATTCCGTTTACGTAAACTGTGCTTTGATGGAACAAATAATGAATATCCCGATTCTCTTCCTTTAGGCTTTCATACAAAGCAAATGCTTTGGCTTCGTCTTTACAGATGATTCCGAGCGATTTAAATTCGGATTCTCTGAACGCAGAGATAAGCTCTTTTATTACAGTTAATTCATGTGCCTTATCTTTGTATTGAAACATGCGGGGATATTCTCCGTGCCGTTCTATTACTTCCAACTCATTATCCGGTCTGATTCTTTTTGCAAAGCCAATGATTTCATACGTTGAACGGTAGCTTTTGTTCAATTTCATTATTCCGCCCCCGACAAAGGTTTTTCTTATCATTTCAGCATCCGATGAACCGTACGGGTTTACCGATTGAGAGACATCTCCAAGTATGGTTTTGCGGCATGGATAGAGTTTCTGAATCACTTTATACTGTATGGGTGAATAATCCTGCATTTCGTCAATCAGCAGATGCTTTACTTGTGTCCGGGGGGTGTTTCCATCCAATGCAAGGTGAAGATAGGCAAGCGGTGCAAGGTCGGCATATTCAAAAGTGCGGTTTTTTCGTAATTTGAACATCTCTGGTTTTCCAATCCACGCAAAAAAATCTTTATAAACCAAGAGATCCTTATTGCCTGCAAACATATTTCGTATTGCTTTTTTTAATACATTGCGATTATCGGTCGTAACAGCAATCCCATACCTCACCCGGGCCATATCAAGAATATAGTCGGTCATTATCTCAAAACGTTGACGCATCGGGATACGATGAAACCGGCGAAATTGCTCATCGATAAATTCGGCAGGTATTGTAACATACTTCGTCAGTTCTACATCTATCGCTCTGAAATATGTATTTTCAATATGTAGAATGAAAGCGTCAAGTTGTGATATAAAATCGACCGAGGACTTATACCGAATACGCTCAATATATTCGGGATGAGGATTTCCGAGAAGCTCTGTTACCTGTTCAAAATTATTCTGATAGTTGAATATCCCGTCAAGGACATTGGAGAGAATCTGTTCCATGCTTATTTCCGGTACGCTCTCTTCTCCAAGTTCAGGAAGTACATTCGAAATATAGTCTGCAAACACTTTATTGGGCGATAGTATTAGTATGTCTTTGGCAGAGAGCTTGCCATTCAAGGTGTAAAGCAGATAAGCAATGCGATGCAATGCGATGGATGTTTTCCCAGAGCCAGCAACTCCCTGAATGATAAGCGTAGAGGCATCTTCATTACGGATAATACGGTTTTGTTCCCGTTGAATGGTTGCCACAATATTTCTCATCTTATCGTCGGTGCTGGAGCTCAGCTCTTTTTGCAGAATTTCGTCGTGAACCGTAAGGGCACTTTCAATCATGTATTCCATTACTCCTTTGCGAATGCGGAATTGACGTTTTAGCGCTATTTGACCCGCAACCTCCCCCAAAGGTGCCAAATAGGAAGCTTGTCCAAGTTCATAATCATAAAACATGGCAGAGATGGGTGCACGCCAATCGTAAATCCAATTTATTTTCTCTTCGTAATCGTAAAATGTATGAATACCTATATAAATAGCTGATACTTTATCCTGTTCCTCCTCTTTAAAATCAATTCTTCCGAAATAGGGAATATCCAGTAGGCTACCCAGTTGTTTGCGCCGGGCTATTGCGTTTTCGCCTAACGCATGATGATTCAGAATACTCTCCCTCATAGAGCGAATTTCTTGTGGATCGATATCTTTATTCGTCCACAAATACTCCTTATGTTGCTTCAGTGTTTCAACATGGTCTTTAACAGACGAATCAATACCACGCAGCACTTTTTCTATGTTGCTTATCGTTTGTTGAAGATACTCCCTCTCCTGCTGTTCCGTTTCATTAAATACCATAGGGCAATCGTATAATTGACAAAAAATGGATTGCAAAGTTATCCGAAGAAACTACTGCCGGAAATAGCCATTTATGGCCATTTTGCTATCTTTGCAATTGTATATGAGAAACGCTGAATTACTTACATTATCGCGGGAGATGAGAGAGTCGGCTCTACGCGTATTGAATGACCTAGAAGTGGTGAACTATTGTCATCATGTTGGAGGTACGGCAAATACGATCGGTTCATTAAAATCCGATCTTATGCTAAATCACAGGGACATCGATTTGCATGTATATACCGATGAGCCACTGGTTGAAAAGAGTTTTTATATTATGAAAAACATCGCAAAGAACAGGGCGGTGAAAGATATTCAATATAAAAACCTGTTGGACACAAAAGAGGAATGTATTGAATGGCACTTATGGTACGAAGATAAAGAACAAAATCTCTGGAAAGTGGATATCATACATATCCGGCAAGGTTCGTTTTATGATGGCTTTTTTGAAAAGGTAACGGACAGAATCATTGAAAGGCTTACTCAGGAAACAAAAATTGCTATTCTGGATATTAAACACGGACTAGGCGAAAAAAGCAATGTTCCCGGCATTCAAATATACCATGCCGTTTTAGAGCATGGCATCAAGAACTACCGGGAGTTTATTCCATGGGCGGAACTGCATCCGGTGGATGCCATTCTGGAATGGATGCCCTAAAGCTACAAAAAACCCTTTTTTACAGCTTTATTTATAGCCTCCATCGAATTATTAACCTGCAACTTACGTAAAATATTCTTGCGATGGTTATTTACAGTATTGAGACTTACGCAAAGCTTATCGGCAATTTCTTTGCTTAAACTGCCGGATTGAACCAATTTTAAAATTTCAATCTCCCTCCCGGACAAAGATGTGCCGTTGCCGGTAGCATGGAAAAAAGTCAGAATTTGTCCTGTTTTCAGATTGACGGTTATCCCCTGCACCTCATCCAGTGGTCGCTGATCGGGCAATATATTCACTTCACCCATAATGATCCAGGCTTTTCCATGGGCATCCTGCTGAATTACCCGTTGGCGGCTCATTACATTCAGGTATTTGTCTTGTGCATTACGCATCCTGAATTTGTATGTATTGCTGTAATCATTCCTGTTTTGAGTATCTAAGCCATAAATAAAGCGGGAATGATCTATCTGCATATTCATTAGCTTATCGCGGTCATCGGGATGTGTCATCTCTTCGAAAAAATCGCCTTGCTTTTCAATCGAATTGAGCCATTCGGGTTTATAACCGAAAAGTTCGGAAAAACCGGACGATGCAAAATCGTATCGACCCAGAAATACATCGACCGTAAACAAGCAGCTATGACTCAGGGCTGCCACCTGACGCAGGAGTTCTCTCTTTTTTTTCCACACATGGTAATCGACATCATTGTGCCCGATTTGCTGTTTCGCCCACAGCCTTTGTAATACATCTGCTTTCGAAGTCATAGCATAAACTGAATTATAGATTCAAGCTAAAGATGGTGCAAAATAAATGAATTGTTTTCAATTTTGCATCATGTCTTTATTTTTATGTTAGCCCAACAAACTCCCATCGATCTTGACGCCGAGACACGAACATTTGATACTTAATTATCAATTAAGTACCCACAACATTCATCATACTACTCAAAAAGTAAAGCGGATCACAAGTCTTTGACAACCTATGAATCCGCAATTTTTCATACCGCGTGCTTATAGCCAGCATTTTTTCAATTCATCAATTTTACTCTTATCAATTCCAGTATATTATCCGAATCGCTTTCAGCTTTTACCTCAATCTGAATAGTACGACCTTCTGCATATTGTTTCGCCTCGAGTAATTCTTTTTTGATAGTAACCGGTAATTGACTATTAAAAACCAAATCAGAAGCTTTTTCACCCAATGTGAAGGATACCCGAAAATAGTTATCACAAGGTATTACAAACAACACATTTCGCTTTTTTGTAAACAGCTTAAGAATCCAACCCGATTTTTGATTGTAAAATTTCCATTCTGGTACAAAATCGCCATACTCGCTCTCAATAAAACCTGTGATTTTATCAAGATAGCTTTTAGCTTCGCCCAAATCACAAGCCAACATCGTATCATCTGGCTTAACCAATTTTTCAGTGTATATACTTGCAGACATAGTCCTATTTTATGGAATTAAACATATACAAATAAGCTCTTTAAAATCCGAAATCGTTTTCAGAGTTTGACACAAATCAAACTCTGAAAACGATTGTTTATTTTGCCAGATTCTTAAAGACTGATCCAAAAATCAAATAACTGGTATTTCCGGCAATGGTGCCCTCATTTTGTCCCCACAAAAATGGCCAGTCGTCGTAGTTCTCAAAATGATCGGGATTTCTGAACAATACACCCGGAGCTACATTCCCCGGAATAGCAGAGAAGTCGGCACGGTTATTACCATAAAAAACGGCTTTGGGACGCGTGGCACCTACTGTTGCCACAAACGAATAGTTGTGGTACGGATGACAGCCAAACAACCAGTTGGATACATTGTAAATATTGCTGACATCCACAATGTCGGGGAAATATTTATTGGCAAAGCAAACGGTGGTACCAAAATTCAACAAGCCTCCATTGCCTGCCCAGTTACCCAGGCCGATAGGTATTCCGTAAGGATTTTGCTTTTCAAGCCCTTTGATATAGTCGTTGTACTTCACCACATAAGGCCGGAGTTTTTCTTTGTAGGATGCATCCATATGTGGAATGGCATCCAATGCCGTGAGCAGACCGAACGTTACATTACGATCGAGAGCCGGCCATAAAAGTTCCTGAAACTTATCGATGTACTGTTTCTCACCGGTTGCAATATACAGCTGAAGACTCGTGGCGACATCCGCCGACCCGAAACCTCCTCTGCGCATACTATTAGCCGGCTGTTTGGCAATCAATTCCGTCGCCTCTTTCTGCAACCGTTTCGACTGTTGCAACGCTCTGGCTGCAAGATCGTCGTTATACCCTTTCAAAGCCCGGCTTGCCGCGGCAAACATCGTTGCGGCCTGAAGATCGAGCTGTGGATTACGGCTTGTAAATGCCCACATATCATCCTTCACGCCGCTCGAACGGCCATCAGGAGCTATTTCGTAAGGACCGAGATTCGGATTATACGGAAGGCCATCTGTTGATGAAGCTGCATCGCCAAGATGATGGTAATTGTCGAGCACCGAATTAGAGAGTGTTTGTGCCATGTGTCCGATTTTTTCGGCCTGAGCCACCAGATTCAATGTTCCATGCTCGATAAACTGCAACACGTCGGGCGTTCCATCCGGACGGTGAAGATCGACATAACGGTGTTTTTCATCCACAAAAGTCTCATCCCGCAAGGGTTTGAAATATTCCCATGTCTGGACAAAATTCTCCACCACGCTAATGTTCGATCCTGTCTCTATATCAAAGTCTCCGGCATCGAAAAAGCCGCCTACATTTAATCCGGGAATCAGTTCCAGTGCTTTGTATTTTGTATCGGTAGTTGGTCCCTGAGAATGTAGGTCGAAGTGGTCGGTGTTGGGCGGGGTCTGAAGATAGCCATCCTTGAAGGGTTCGCCATGCCACACCCTGTATGCCTCTTTTACGAACATATGGTTCATGTGTATCGGAATCCACACATCGCTGGTGGCATCGGTTATCTTATCGTAAACACTATTGTCTATTAAAAAATTATTGGTTTTAGTATTGCCATACTGAATATAGTAGATGCCCGGAGTTTTAACCGAAGAGAAATCGAATTTCGCATAATGGTATTTATAATAGTTACCCCACGACACCACATTGCCGCTGAATACCTCGGATGCATTGCCGGTTTCGTCTATTTTATACAACGATGCTTTGGCAAGCGGTTTGTCATTCTTATCAAGTTCAATAACAGATACTTTTGGTTGCGAAGGAATATATCCTACCTGAGAAAGACCGATATTCGGTTCGCGTATCCAACCCTTAATGGCGTTGGGTTCAACAGTCCAGGTCAAGACCTTGCCTGTTTTACCAGCAGGAAGCAGGCTGCGAACTACAAACCAACCGTTTTGTGCCAGCATACGACCGTCGAAGAGCATCAGATCGGTATCCGGAGAGGTGATTTTCACCAAGCGGCTGGGTTCATCGGGTGCAAGAAGCAATGTATGGCCAGTTTCGAGAGGAAGCGGATCGACAAATTTGCCGGTGCCTCTGTCGTCGGCGGTTACATATCCTTTGTATTGCTTCATTTTCTCACTGTTAGGCTTTGCAACGGTATTGCTCACCGCATAGCGGGGAAACCGATTGAAGCGCCCATCCATCAGATAGGCCTTTGCCCAATATTGCGAGGGAAGAAACTCAAGGTTAAATCCGGCTTTTCCTTCAAGGGATTTAGGAACCGGTTTATCGAGGTAAACGGATATTTCAATCCCTTTACCTTTCGCCGTGGCGACTACACGCGAATCGAAATCAAAATCTTTATATCGTAATGTAACTTCAATGGTTTGAGAAGCACGGTCAATCTTGCGGTTTGACACCGAAGGAACCAGATCCCACTGCTCGGGAGTATTGGAGAGTCTGACTGCACCGCCTTGCGCCGTTCTGACACCATGGTGAATCAGTTCTATACCCGCGCTCTTCTCGTCGTTAAAGCCTCCGGTAAAAAGGTTGCTGTACACAAGCATATTGACACCCTGTGTCTCGAAATACTCAAGATCATTGAGTTTCAAATCCTGAGCCGAAGCATGGCTGAATACCGCCAATAGTAGTACAACAATGGATAAAAGTGTTGATTTCTTCATATGGATTAAAAATAAGGTTATCAAAACGTGAACTGGCATTGCAGACCAGGACTATTGAGTTAGACACGTTTACATCATCAGGGTTTAAACTTGATTTTGCCAATATCAACAAAAATTGCTACGTACAAAAGAAGGCGCAATTTGAAAGAATTGCGCCTTCTGGCATTACTAATTTATTTATTAACGAGGCTGCTTAATGAGCCTTGAAATTCCATTTGGAATTGTCGCTCTTCATATCAAACTTGCCCAATGTTGGTGTACTGTCGCCCGAAGATACCAGCGCCAGTTGTTCTTTCGAATTGGGAACTACTTTCGGCATAATGCGGTATGTTCCATCAATCAATTGATCGATGCGCCATAGTTGCTCCGGGGCACCGGTAAACGACGGAACGGTGATCACTTCAGCATCAGCTGTTGCGGCCAATGCACGGTCGGTACCGGCAATTACGATTTTATAATAGGGGGCACCCAAATATCCACCTGCACCGGGAACTGCTGTGATCGTCCATTTCTGATGTGGACGGAACATATAATCGCCAATTCTCACGTCAATATTTCCAGTCGGCCAGGTATTGATTACATCTGCCAACTGTTGCGAAGGAACGGGTTTTACCGGTTCGTCGGTGTTGCGTCCGAATCCGCGCATTCCGCCCGGCATACGTGTAAAGTCAACTACCAGTTCCAAAGCATATCCTCTTCTTTCGGATTCTATTTCGTAAATACCTTCTTTGAAATTATCTCCGCCAACAGGCCATCCGTTTTTCCACAGCAACGGACGAATGCCCAATACGCTGCGTCCGCCCAGATCCAGATCGGCTTCGTAGTGGCACGACATTTTTTCAACGCCGTCAGCAACAACGGTACGTCCGAAGTGTCCCGGACCGTTAACACGTTCGCCTGCAGCAACGACCATTTTACCACCACCTTCGAGCATGTCGCGTCCCATATTGTCGAGATACGGACCGGTTACTTTTTTGGAACGACCCACCACGATATTGTAGGTTGAGTTGGCACCGTCGCAGCAAGTGCCATGAGTACCCAACAGGTAGTACCAGCCATCGCGGTATATCATAGCAGCAGCTTCGCAGTCGATAGCGATGTTGAGGGCTTTATTCCCGGCAACACGCTTTCCTGTTTTCGGATCAAGCTCCACTAACCGAATATACCCGAAATAGGTGCCATACGACAACCACAAGCGTCCGTCGGTAGGATCGAGCAAAAATACGGGATCGATGGCTTCGCAATCATCATCACCGTCACTCGATGCAACCAGCGTTTCGTCTTTGTATCCGAAGTCGGGCGATTTCGGATCGAGTGTCTTTGTCCACATCACCAGCACATCGCTTGCATGCTGTTTCTTCGCGCCTCTGGCGTACGACACATAATACCTGTCCCCAATTTTAATAATATCGGGAGCCACACCGCCACCGGGTCTTACACCGCCGCTGTTCCATGTCCAGCCGTCGTCCGACATTAATCCGCCACTACCGGTACCGAAAGTATAATACTTTCCGTCACATTCCACTACGGTTGAGGGGTCGTGAATAAATGGTTTACCGACTTGTGCTATTGCCGTGCCGGTTAACAGCAATAATAACAGGGTTATGATACCCAGTATTTTAGTTTTTGATTTCATCAGTTAATAATTTGTTTTTTGGTATAATTGAATGCGCATGTTGCGGACAAACCAGTGTGTTGCGATAGGTTCGCCGCTTTCAATACGAGCATTTCATAATAAGAATAATTGCTATAGACTGGAGTTTCTGATACAGATCGTTCCTTAATGTCATTCACACGTAATGGTGACGTTGCGTACCGGTTGTCCTTTTTCATCGATAAAGCGAAGACAGAAATCGCTCATACCCGGGCCGTTAATTACGGCTCCGCGGACGATATTCTTACCTTTGTTCAGTGTCAAACGGGGAGAAACGCAGTCGTCCTTCACCATACGTCTGTCGCCCGAGAGGATCACGGCTTCCTTGCCATTGAGCCACCACATCGATGCCGAGTTGGAGCCTACGGCCATCCGTACATTTTTCATCTCCTGCGGGCAGTTAATTACGGTTACCGCCCAAAAGATCACTCCATAGTGCTGTTTTCTCAATCCGTAAGCGAAGCGAAACAATTTCATGTTGAAATTGGGGCTTTCCAAGGCATGCCAGGTAAGCTCCTGCTCGCCTGCTTTTACCTTGTCGCCGTTCTTGGGCAGAACAGTAAACTGGTTTGGAAAGTACTCAGTTGCAAATGCCTTGCGGATGTAGCTGTCGGTAAACACAGTGTTACCGCGGTTCGGTTTGTTAATGGGTTCCAATAGCAACCAGCGCTGAATGAAACCGGCGGGGTTTGGGCTCTTTTTCAATGCGGTAGCCGCAGTGAAATACAGAGAGAGGCTGCGTGCAGTATCGCTTTTGGCAACACTATTCGTCTTGGCCTTTGGTGTAACGGCGTACCCTTGCAATCCCAATCCTGTTAAGAGTGCAAAGCCTACCGCCAATACCACTGTTGTTCGTTTGATGTTCATAGTAGATTTTTACGGTTTTTACAATTGTTGTTATTGAAACGAAATAAATATATCTATTTGCAAAACTACAAATAAAATATCGCTTTATGCTATATTACAGACAAATAGTAATCAGAAATACCTTCTTATTGTTACTTCGCTTGTCCACGCGAGAGGATCAAATCCGTTGGTATTTAATTCGCGCGGGAGCGGAGTTGCTGTATTTATATTACTTCTCTTTAGGTGCTTTGTAGCGTCTTCCCCAGAACTTGTATTTGGTGAGCAACGTGTACACAACCATACGTTCAAACCATTTAAACCGCAATAAATAGTGAATTATTCTATACCAAACTGCCAACAACGTAATATACAGCAGTGATTCGATAGGCCAGCGAACAATTTTATTATCTAAAGGGAAGACTTGGTCTGCTATAGAAAGTGCTTTCAAAATAGCTGCTTAATCACTTCTTTTAATTTTGCAAACTATTCCAAAAGCACGACATTCAGCACCAGGAGTGTCCCCTTTTGATAAAGGGGACGAGCAAAGCGGAGGGGTTAGCCTCTGGTTACAATACAAATATGACACGAATACTTGCAATACCATAATCAAACCCTTCGTCCTACGGACACTTCCCTTTGATCCCGATAGCTATCGGGAGAAAGACTTAATCGGCATTCGATGCAGTAGATTGATATAGAATGAAAAGAACAAACCATTAAGGCATTAAGAAGCATTAAGGCTTCATTTTCTTCTTTTCTTAATGGTAAAAAAAATGGCGTTATCCAGTTGTCTCTGCAATTAGGAGGAACTCTAACCCATCCCCCTATCGGGTACTTCCCTTGAGTCCAGATAACTATCGGGAGGAAGACTTAATCAGCATTCGCAAGTTTTGATTGAAATAGAAGGTTTCAATTTTCTCTCTTTTTACGTTCCTTACTAAACGATCTGCATTCAGCAACAAGGAGTGTCCCCTTTTGGTAAAGGGGACGAGCGGAGCGGAGGGGTTAGCTGATACATCACTTAGCATTACACAAACCCTAACCCATCCCCCTTGCGGGTACTTCCCTTTGGCAAAAGGGAAGACTTAATCGGCAATGGCAAGCACTTTTCAAATAGAAAAATTAACTCTATTTCTTCTTACTCCTTTGCCAAGTACGCAACATTCAGCATCAGGAGTGTCCCCTTTTGATAAAGGAGACGAGCGTAGCGGAGGGGTTAGATATGTATATTTTCGGGTTACACAAACTCTAACCCATCCCCCTGCGGGTACTTCCCTTTAGCAAAAGGGAAGACTAATCGGCTCTTGTTGAAGAAACTCATAAAAATGAATCGGTATTTCGCACCAGGAGTGTCCCCTTTTGGTAAAGGGGACGAGCGGAGCGGAGGGGTTAGCATATCATAATAAAGCCGGAGTATCTTCTCCGGCTATCTTCACCCCCACCGGCAAATAAACCACCTGCCGTGTACCCTTCACCATTGACCATTGACCTTTTACCGTTAACCGCCTTTCGCGTTACGGAATGACGGTTGTGACGAGACCACCCCAGGGGCCGGTCTTGCTGTTGCGGTTTATCCAGCGAGCATAGCCATACACCACCTTGCCGCGTTGCGAGGGTTCAAAGACGATGGCTTCGTGCGACCGCGACACATAGGCGCTCTGCGAACACTCTTCGGGTGAGGTAGGCGAGGCTCCGTCTATCTTATAGCGTAGCTCGCAAAAAGCCACTCCTTCGGGTTTAGCATGACTGCTGGGCGTTGCCGAATCGTTGAAAAGCACATACAGGAGGGAGATCTGCTCCGACGACAACGTAATATTGGGAATGGTAGTGGGAGCCGGATAGGGTGTTTTACCGCCCTGATTGATAACAAAAATACCCATAGCCTCTTTGTCGGAAACCGAAATGTCGGGATTGTTCACCAGATAACTGTTGTAAATCTCAACCAACAGCGGTTTCGTGTTGCTCCACGCTGCTTTGCGCGCCGCTGTGGCTCCCGGACTCTGCGTACTGCGGTTGCTGGCCACCTGATAGGTGCTGTTGTAACCATCCATCAATGTCTGAAAGTCGGTAATTACCGGAGCCGGAACCTTCCATTGGGCACCGAACTTAATAAGCATTCTCAACACGGTATTCGACACATCGTAACATTCCGACGGACTGATAGGAATACTGTAACTTTCTTTTGCCATAGCTGCTTTGTTTTAATGATTAATAATTATTTATCAACGACATACAACCCATTTTACAAATGCGAATACTATTATGATCCTCCTTGATGCCCTATTATTCGCAATCTACTTGGGTTTCCGAAATTTCCATTTACATCAAAAAGAGAATTTGCTTTCTTACCAATAATTCATTTTTCATGAAAAAGAGAATTCAATTTCTTACAAATAATTCATTATGCATCAAAAAGAGAATTCAATTTCTTACAAATAATTCATTATGCATCAAAAAGAGAATTCAATTTGTCGTAAATAATTCATTTTGCATCGCAAATCAAATTCTGTTTGTCGCAAATAATTCATTTTTCATCACCGAGAGAATTCTCTTTGTCACCAATAATTCATTTTGCATCGTAAAGTAAATCCGCTTGCTCATTCATCCGGTTCGTTTTGTAAGGCAAAATGTTTGTTGCCTACGGTTGCCGGTTCGAAACGATTCTCTCAGCATTTGCTTTGGAGCGAATAATGCGTTCGGCTTCACTGATTTTTCAATTTGAAGAAAGATAATTGAATAAATAACGAGCAATAAATCAAAGGACATTTTGTATGTAACAAAGTAAATATTGAAATATACCTTTATCAATATCCCTCGAAACTGATTTTTTAGTTGGCGATTCGGAACTTACGCCCAACGCAAAATATGTTGTATATCATTGACAGTATGGACTTACAGTCAAACAATACAACAAACAGGAATCATCTAAATAATATTTATTAACATACAGAACATTTTAAATAACTGTTTATTTTTCATGCCGAATATTCTTTTTTATCTTTATACACTTTATTTATGTTGTCATAAAATGCCCCGTATGCACAATATTGCCACACAGCACAATGCACTTTTTTCGTTGCATCATTGCAACAGCGGTTCTAAAAACAGAGGAGAGTACCAGCGCTCGCGCAACCGGATGGAGTCGATTGCCGCGCACAACCCCGCCATGGTTTCGTATTACAACCTCTACACCCGGCAGTACGAGTACCTGCATGCCGAATACGAGCGGTTGCTTTACGCCCCCGATCTGCCAACGGGTGCGCGACGAGGCTACGCCGATTTCTACCCGCTGGTGCACCCCGACGATATCGAAACGCTTTATCATGCCGAAATAGAGGCATTTAAAATGATAAGCAACCACCCCGAAGCCTGCCGGAGCAATTTTACGCTGATTACCACGCCCCGCGTACGTACCCGTTACGGCACCTACTGCCGGTTGTTGCGCCGCGTTTCCAACCTTATACAGGGATGCGGCGGCAACCTCTGGCTGCTGACCATCACCGCCGAGATGCTGGAGAATAACGCCCGGATAAACAACGAGCCGCCAAAGCTATACAACGCCACCACCGGCCTCACCTACTGCATAGCGCCCGGCAAATCGTGGAGCCCCTATACGCTGCCACTCTCCCCCTCCGAAACAACCATGCTCTACCTCTTCGGCCAGCAATTTACCAACCGCGAAGTGGCCGACATCCTGTTTCGGAGCGTGCATACGGTGGCTACCTACCGCAGCCGCATTTTACGCACTTTCCAAACCGACGACATACGGGTGGTGTATAAACTGGCGGCCTCGCTGGGCGGCTTTCACTCCGTGCGGATCTCCGACCTCTTTCATCATAAAAAAAAGAGTATTAACTAAAAAGTGTGTGATATAAAAATAATTTTGTAGATTTGACGCGCAGTTCTATCCCTGCAAAACACTGATCAGTAAGCGACAAAGAAAAGACAACGATAGACGGAGAAAAGGGTTTTTAAGCCGAAATACATTAAACAATAAATTTTGAAGTCCAGATTTGCGCTCGCTCCCACGCAAATTAAAAATCTGTGCAGCTAATGCATCGCGTGGACAAGACAAGCGACAGCTTTTGGGCATGCAAAATCATCTGAGTGTAGCATGGCCACACGATACGCTATGCTAATCGTGCGGCAGCAGAGAATGGAAGCGACAGACGGAGAAAAGGGTTTTTAAGCCATAATACATTAAACAATAAATTTTGAAGCTGAATATGCACTTTGGCGTATATAAATTGATTGGCATATATACAGATGTTATGTGCTATTTTAAAAAAACAGACATCCATGTTATTAATCACCTATAAGTCATGAAAGCATTTATAAAATCATATTATAATCCAAATTGGTCTGAGTTTTCAAATGATGTTAAACGTAGAGATGGGTATAAATGCTTAAAATGTGGAAGAAATGAGTCTGAAGTAATCCTTCAAACTCACCACAAAGTTTATAAAGTTGGATTAGAACCATGGGAATACCCTTTAAGTGATTGCATTACACTTTGTAAAGGTTGTCATGCCAGAGAACATAAACTAATTGAACCTAACTCAGGCTGGACATTGATTTCAATTGATGATTTAGGTGGTTTAGATGGAATTTGTGAAAGAAAAGGATGTGGAAAAGAAATAAGATATGAACATATCACTTATCACCCAAATTGGGGATATAAAATTGTTGGAAGCACATGTATTGAACATTTGACTAAAGAAGACCAATTTCTAAGTCAGGAAGTTCTAAAAGTATTCAAAAAAATAAGTGACTTTATAAATAACTCGATTTGGGAGCCAGAAATAACAAAAAATGGAAAAGATTATTTATCTACGAAACATGCGCATCATCAAATCCGAATCTATGGTAAAGAAAATTACTACTCTTTCCAAATTGTCTTAAAAGAGAAAGGTAAAAATTGGCATGAATACAAAAATATTATTCCGACCAAAAATAAGAATCTAGAACAAGTTAAAGAGCTCGCTTATATTGTTCTAAAAGGACTAATTACAGAGAATGACAGCGAGAAGGAAATACTTAGGATTATTTATGTGAATATCAAATAAACACCATAATATATGCCGCTAGAACAAACCCAAGCTCCCGCGCGATTGCACCTAGAATCCGCATGTTTCGGTGAAATACATTGTCAATTTGTTTGCTATTAATATGTTGCAAGTGAATTATTTTTCCTAAATTAGTGCAACAAAAAATAATGGCATGAAGATACTGAATAGTTCGGGGATTTCACCTTTTGGAGGGCTTAATTTTGTTATTGAAGAAGCGATAATTTTGAAGATTAATACTTTACTTAAGAATAATCTCCCCGCACTTCCTCAACAGTGTAAGTATAACTGGTTTGATATATTCATGTCTTATTGGTCTGTATTTTTTTGTGGAGGAGATTGTGCCGAAGACTTGGCCATAAACTTAAGAAAGGGGTTACAGAACAATCCTTTTGTCAATATTCCTAGTCCGGACAGGATATTGGAGAGAATAAAATCGCTATCTGACACAACACAATCCTTTACGGCTAAGCGGGGAGAAAAAGAGCATCAGTTCTCATTAGCAGAAGAAATGAACCGATTAAATCTAAAAATGCTCTCTTTACTGCCGGGGTTTAACAAGAAGAATGTCGTTTTAGATTATGATAATACAATAGTTTTCAATCAAAAAGCAGATTCGAGACTAACTCCGCTCCCCAGCTCCCGCACGATTAGCGAAGCGTATCGTGTGGCCAAACCATACGATGGAGCAAACTTAAAAGCCAAGAAGAACAATACCAATGAGTCGTAATTACAAATTCCATAACCCACAAGGAGTCTATTACATCAGTTTTGCCGTGGTGGAATGGTTGGATGTTTTTACGCGCAATGAATATAAGAACATCGTTATTGATAGCCTTACCTATTGCCAAAAGAATAAAGGATTAGAAATATTTGCCTGGTGTATTATGACCAATCATGTACATCTTATTTTCCGAAGCATTGGAGATCGGGCTCCGGAACTAATCGTCGGTGATTTCAAACGATTTACAAGTAAGTCTATTGTTAAGGCCATAATAGACAATCCACAAGAGAGTAGAAAAGAGTTTTTGCTAAATGAATTTGAAAAGGCGGCACAAGCATCTTCCAATGTCATAAAGTATCAATTTTGGAGGCATGACAATAAACCGATAGAATTATGGAGGAATAAGGTTATTGATGAAAAAATCAGCTACATCCACAACAATCCGGTGGAAGAAGGCTATGTTTTCAGGCCCGAAGATTATTTATACAGTAGTGCTGTCGATTATGCCGGAGGCAAAGGAATACTGGATGATGTAATAGTAACCAAGGGATAATAGTATCGTTATAAACGGACTGGCTTTCGGGCTTCCAAAATCAGTAATGTTTGGTATGACCACACGATGCAATAGCTTCATTGATTTTTCAATTCGTGCGGCAGCAGCGGGAATATACGAAATGACTAAATTTGGGGCATAATAAAAAAACAAGACACATGAGATTAAATACCACAGAAAAATTTTTATTGATTGCTCAACATCCTGATAGAGGAAGATTTATTCTTTCTGATTTACATATCAATTATGGGATTATTGGTGCAATTCTTTTAGAAATGTCGATTGAAAACAGAGTTATTATTGAAAATGATTACTTAATTCTGAAAAATAGTGCGAATAATGACAATCAAATCATTTCTGAGATTTCAATGCTGATAAGTAACTCAAAGAAACCACGAAAGATTAAATATTGGCTAACTAAACTTTCGAGAAAATCAAGAAGATACAAATGGATTATTTTAAACGATTTAGTAAATAAAAAAATAACCCGTATTGAGAATAAGTCATTTCTGGGATTTATACCATACAAAAGAAGTTACTTAATTGATAATATAACTCGTGACAATTTGATTCAGGGATTAAAAAACAATGTATTATTTCATAAAGAACTAACTAATGAAAATGTTGTTCTTCTTGGGTTGATTGAGGCATGTAAAATGCACAAGATTATAACTTCTGATAAAGATGAATTAAAAAAATTAAAGAAAGAGTTGAAAGAAATAATAAAAGAAAGTCCGATTGCTGATACCGTTGATAAAACAATTAAGCAAGTACAAGCAGCAATTATTGGTGCTATAGTTGCTTCGACTGTTGCATCTTCAGCAGGAGCTTCTCAATAATCTTTGACAAAAATTACCTCCGCTCCCGCGCGAATTGAAAAATCAATGAAGCTATTGCATCGCGTGGGCAAGACAACAGCGAGAATGAGCTATAAAAAAACAGAAACAAATTGTTTAGGAATCGGCAGTAAATTTCAAAATAGCAAAGCAGCAGCTTTCGGGCTTGTAAAATCAGCAAAGTATGGCACGACCACACGATACGCTACGCTAATCGTGCGGCGGCAGCGTAAAATAAAATCAGTTTGTAACTGATTTGCTTTGCTGAACGTTGTTAGCGGTTATAAACCGCACTGGTTTAGTTTCGCTGATTTTAACTTCGTTAATCTTCGATTCAATTCCAGTCCAAGATTAACTCCTTACAGTCGTTGACCGTTGGTTCGGCTATCGCTCAATCATGAACAACAGGTACACTTAGGTCATAAAGGAACAGAACACACATACTAATAGCAACTCACAAAATAACCGACCATGAAGAAGACAATTGCAATTTTAGCAGTATCCACCATTTGTGGAATGACATACGGACAGTCATTGACTACAAATGCCCAAAAGTATCCGCAACTAAAAATGATTGCGGACAAATTGAATTCTATCACCACCTATCAGGCCCACTGCGATTTAGATATGACGAACTCCGCCTATCAGGGCACAATGCATTCTGCAGCAACACTCTTTATCCAAAAAGTGCCGACTGACACACTGTGTGGTTTTTACTACTATTTCAAAACAGATGAACAATTCAAGAAAAACCACGGTGACTTTCTTGCCTTTTTCAATAATGCTTTTTACTCATCAGAGAAAAATGCAATAAACAAATACACACTGCTTGATGACCCCATGCAATTCAGGGAAACAAAAGTTGGGACTGTTCATGATTTTCCGCTTCAACGTTGTTCTCCCTATTTTTATACTAGTCCGCAAGAGTTGAGTAAGTTTATAGATAAAGCACTCATTGACACTAAAAGTATCATTGAACAAAAACCGGACACATTAATTGGTGGAAAGCATTGTATAAAGTATATCATCAAAGCGAATAGATCAACTGGTTTCAACGGTACTGAACTCTGTTTTGAGAAAAAGTCACTTTTGCCACTCTATTATCACCATAAATTTAGTGAAGGGAAGCTTTATAATTCTGAACGCGAAATATTTACAAATACAAGTGCTGATTTTCAATTACCTGTAAATTTTTTCAGTGAAGAAAGTTTATTTAGCAGAAAACTGGATAAAAACACGAAGGAGATAAAACACCAACAGTTGAAGATTGGAACAGTTGCCCCTGGCTGGGAATTGCCCATATTAGGCAAAAAGATCAAACTTTCGAGTAAAGAGTTGCTTGGCAAATATATTGTGCTCGAATTTACCGGAACATGGTGTCCTCATTGTTGGGATGCCGCAAAAATGATGAACAGACTGGAAAACGAATTTAATGGGAATAAGAAGCTTTCCATTCTTTCTGTTTTCAGTACCGACATTGACAATGAAGCAAAGATAAAGAGATTTGCTACTGAGCATAAAATCAAATCAACCATTTTACATTCGGCGAAGAGTGTTGGCGACAAATACTATGTGGATGGTTATCCGACTTTTTTCATTATCGATCCGACAGGAAAACTTGCATTAACAATAGCCGGGTATAATCAAGAGATAGAAAAGGAAATCGCTAATTATTTGCGGAAGAATGTAAAATGACACGAATTACGGGTGTTACTATGCTATTCATCGTAGCGTGTAAAGCAGCTTGGAGTGCGGTGTATGGATGGCCACACGATACGCTACGCTAATCGTGCGGCAGAAAGGGAATAATAGAAATGTATAAACCATTAAGATAGTAAGGGGCATTAAGTCTTCGTTTTCTTCATTTCTTAATGGTGAAAAGAAAATTCTAACCCATCGTCCTGCGGACACTTCCCTTTGTCAAAAGAGAAGACTTAATCTGCGTTAGCAGTTGTGGAGTGATGTTGAGAACAGTATAAACCATTAAGGCATTAAGGGGCATTAAGTATTCATTTCCTTCATTTCTTAATGGTGAAAGATCAGGTCGCTTTTGTAATGACAATACAAGCATCTCAGGGCTAAAGCCCCGCATTCTGTCGACAGGTATTCGCTCCGCCCTGAAGAGCGGAGTTATAATCCCATCGCGATGATGTGGAGGTCCAAACCATTAAGGCATTAAGAAGCATTGAGCCTTCATTTTCTTCATTTCTTAATGGTGAAAGAACGGTTCTGCTTTCGGGCTTGTAAAATCAGCAGAGTATGGCATGGCCTCACGATGCATTCACTTCGTGGATTGTTCAATTCGTGCGGCAGCAGCGAAAATTCACATTCACATTAAACAATATTGAAATGAAAATAAACAACATACGGCTTTTAGTTGCAAATTTTGATGCGTGTTTTCGGTTTTATTCTGAGAAAGTTGGATTAAAAGTGACCTGGGGAAAAATTGGTGGAGACTATGCCAGTTTTGATATTGGTATAGAATCCAATAACATGGGCCTTTCACTATTCAAATCGGACTTGATGGCACAAGAGATTGGCAACTCGGACAAAACATTACCATCGAATAATAGAGAGAAAATTGTAATAGTTTTACGCGTTGATAATGTGGACAAAACGTATGAAAGACTGACTCTTAATGGAGTAAATTTCATTACTGAGCCAAAGGATATTGCGGGATGGGGATCTAGGGTTGCTCATTTCAGAGACCCGGAAAACAATTTGATTGAAATATATTGTGAATTACCTAAAGAAAAATGGAGTGAGGATTTATTAGAAGAAAATCATGAATAAACATTTGCTTTTCTGGAGGAAACAGAAACTTGACACTTTAAAAATCAATATTAACAGAGATAGTGTTTGTGCTGGTGACGATTGTGATTCACATAGAGTTGAATTAGAGTTTGACGTAAAAGCTACAATTCGTGACTTAGTCAATAGAATTAAGGCAATAAATTATCTTGCTCCGATATCAGGTGAAAAAGCAACCTGGATCTTAATGAATATAGGTGACGAAATCGCAGTCCTTGCACAACAGTGGAAAAGTGCAAAATATTTCATGAGTGAAACAACTTTACTTTCAGAATTGCCTTCAAAAGACAATCAAATTGAATTATTTTTCAAGTATCGCGGCCAATGGCCACCAGACACAATATATATTGAAATTGCGAAGAATAAAGAACTAAAACAATGAGCCTTTTTGTGTATTGCGGTTGAAAAGTTCGACTTATCAGACGACTGAACTCGTCCCGTCGGAATCAAAGATCAGCGAAGCTAATTGCAATCCGACAAGACGAAAACCCTGTAAGGGTTGCCTGTTAGTGCGGCGACCGAATTAACTATTAAATAAAGACATCACTAGAATTATGCAACCTCAAAGTTTTCGTCAGTTCGGCAAAGGGATCGTCTTTATCCTGATGATTGCCTCCGTATGTGTCCTACATGCCATTATAACCAAGGATGATAGTAACAGCTACACGACCACTACACTGATTTGTACGCTTGTTACATTGCAAGTGTGTCTGGTACTGTTTTATCAGCTTACCATTACCGTAACAGAAGAGACGGTCTCTTTTCGGATGGGAATCGGGCTTATCGGGAAGAGTTACAGTATCCGCGAGATCCAATCGTGTCAGACAGTAAAAAACAGCCTGCTCTATGGTCTGGGTATTCATTGGTTTCCGAAAGGTATTATCTACAATATTTCGGGGATAAATGCCATCGAACTTCGCTTCAAAAACCGTCGTTCGGTAGTACGCATCGGTACCGACCGTCCCGAGGAGGTAGCCCGGTTAATCAACAGCCTCTTGGTAAGGTAACACTCTTCGTGCCACAATTGCTTCTGTCCCGGAAGATTTTAAATGGGACGACAATGTTACAATTGAGGAATATACGAAATGACTAAATTTGGAGTTTGTATATTAAACGTTAGCGGTAATTTTGAAATAGACCTTCATTATTGATTAAGACAGGATATCTAAACATTGATTTTGAAATTGTAATTCATGGGATTAAATTCTAAAACGAGATTCATAATTAAGCTTTTAATCATTGGACTAGTTCTTATTGTTTTGTATCTATTCTTTTGGGGAAGACTTAATTTTATTTGTCCATGGTTGATTGGTTTTGATAAAATTGAGACAGAAAGCTCAGTTATATATTATCATAAAGGAGAAGTAAATTTGAAAAAATTTCCCAAAGTTGATAGTTTAATTGTAGCGGTTGAAAATTTTCATAACCTCAAATTTCAAAGAAAAGTCCAAATTGTAATTAGCTCAAATAGTAAAGAGCATCGTAGATTTAATGGGCATGATGTGAAGTTTGTTACTCAGCCTTTTTTGGGTAGAGTTTATATTTTGTATTCTCGTGAATATTTTCAAACAAAAGTTGGAGCATTATATTCGTACTTACAACATGAACTTTCACATTCTATTATAAATCAAAACATAACAAACTCAAAACTGATAGGTTATCCACTTTGGTTTTTGGAAGGTATTGCTACATATTCTTCTCGGATGTTAGGCCATGATGGTTATCCGCCACTAGATACTGTCAGGCAACGGATATTAAGAGGGTACGTTATCAATCCTAGTGACTGGGGGAAATTTGGAATGGCATCAAAAGGAAAAACTGTGAACACATATCATTTAAATGATTTATATAAATATGCGTACTCAGAGTTTGCTTTTATTGTTGATGATTTGATAGAAAAATATGGAGAACCTAAATTGATTAGGCTATTACATTTATCTTTAAATGATCAGAAATTTGATATTGCATTTAAATTAATTTACAAAATTGAATTTGAGGATTATTTTTACACTTTAATTAATGTTGAAAAACTACCGCCAAACGTTCACCGTAGCGTGCAAAGCAAATTCCAGTTCGGCGTATGGCTCCGGCCTACGTCGTACCTGAAAGCAAGGCTTATGGCCTTGCGAATAAATAGAGAACAGCATGCGGCTTGAAATTAACTCCTTTCAGTCGTTGACCACTGGTTTGCATCACCCAATAGTAACATTTGACAGGGATCAATTCCATAACTCCTTGTGTTTATCATTTGCCGATTTGGGACGTATCTTTACACCGTCATGTAACGATTAGGAGGAACGCATATGAAACGACCGGCATCTCTCGTGATTGGTATTTTGCTGATTCTATTGGCGGTGGCTCAACTGATGCGTTTTGTAGCGGCTGTACCCATTGTGGCTGCGGGCATCATCGTTCCGGTATGGATAAGCGCGGTGGTTGCCATCGTGCTCGGATTATTGGGATTTTGGCTTCTGCACGAACGAAAACAGTCGTAACGGAATCTCTGCTCTGTTGTGTTGAAAGAATACCCGACAGGATTTCAAATTTGAAATTAGACATTATATCGAATAGATTATTAAGAAATTGATTATGCCATTTATCCAGACCTCTCCTCCTAACCTCCTCTCCCAAGGCGAGGAGGAACGCTACAGCAAAAATAGAAGATAAAACTCATTAATGCAGATATAAAGCCCCTCTCTTCGGGAGAGGGGTTGGGGAGAGGTCAAATGCTAAATCAAACGACATAATCTCTATTATCGATAAACCAACTATTTACCATGAAAAAGCTATGTACCTTCGGAATGGCCTTGTTATTCGGCATTACTGCCATGGCACAACAAATCACCGGCGACTGGAACGGAGTACTTCGTATTCAGGCCAGTATGCAACTACGCATTGTGTTTCACATCACCCAAACCGGCGATAAATATCTTGCCACAATGGATAGCCCCGATCAGGGAGCCAAAGGCATTCCGGTAAAAAGCACCGAATTTACAAATTCCAAACTGACCATTGCCCTACCCGACCTGATGGCCGAATACAACGGGGAATTGCAGGGCGATTCCATCGTAGGAACCTTCAAACAAAGAGGAATATCGTTTCCGCTAAACCTCACCCGGCATGCCAGCGAGAAACAAGCCGTAAGGCGTCCGCAGGAACCGATTCCTCCTTTTCCCTATTACTCCGAAGAGGTTACATTCCCCAACAAACCGGCTGGAATTACCCTTGCAGGAACCTTGACTCTGCCGAAAAAAGAGGGTATCTTTCCGGTTGCCATCCTGATTACCGGCAGCGGCCCTCAAAACAGAGACGAAGAGCTCTTCGGACACAAACCGTTTCTGGTCATTGCCGATTATCTTACCCGCAACGGCATTGCCGTACTTCGTTATGACGATCGCGGTGTTGCCAAATCGACGGGTAATTTCCAGACGGCCCTCTCTACCGATTTTGCATCGGATGTAGAAAGCGCTATTGCCTACCTGAAAACCCGCAAAGAGATTGACCGAAAGAAAATCGGATTGATCGGGCATAGCGAAGGCGGAATGATTGCTCCGATGGTAGCTGCCAAATCGAAAGAGGTTCGTTTTATTGTGATGCTTGCCGGAACCGGTATGCGCGGCGATCAGCTGATTATTTTGCAACAGGAACTGATTGGGCGTGCCAGCGGAGCGCCGGAAAAAGAGATTGAGATGTGGAAGGATATCAGTACAAAAGGAATGAACCTGGTGTTACAGACAAGCGATCAGAAACGTTTGAAAGAAGAACTCACTCAATTACTTACAGAAACACTGCAAAAAGACCCTACCAAACAGAAAGAGGCTATCGACGCAATGGCAAACCAACAAATCAGTCAAATAATGACACCCGGAATGTTGTTCTTTATCAAGTATGATCCCCTACCCGCTTTGACAAAGGTAAAATGTCCGGTACTCGCCCTAAACGGAGAGAAAGACTTGCAGGTTCCGCCCAAAGAGAATATTCCGGCTATTGAGAGTGCTCTTAAAAAAGGAGGCAACAAGCAGGTGACCATCCGTATATTTCCGGGATTAAACCATCTTTTTCAGGAGTGTAAAACCGGCATTCCCGGAGAATATGGCACGATTGAACAAACCATTGCACCGGTTGTTCTGGAAACTACTACCAACTGGATCAAGCAGATCGTAAAATAGCCCTTACGATCATTCCCGTTAATTTACAATCTAGCGGAAGAGCTTAGCTTCGCTGATCGTTAATTGTGATTGAATCGAAGATCAGCGAAGCCAAAACCACTTTGGGTTGGACACAAGTTAGGGCTATTGTCTATACTTGCAACAGAGAGGGGCTGCCAAACAAACACAATCATAAAATAGCTATCATCAAAATAAAGCAGATAAGCTGTTGATTATAGATAAAAACAAAACAGTTTTTTAATGAAAACGCTGATTTCAATTCTAATATATGCCGGTATTGTTCAAGGATTCTACATGGCTTTTTTACTAAACCACAATAAACGACAGAATGCTGCCAATAAATATTTAGCCATTTTGCTTTCCGTAATGAGTCTATGCATTGTTCATTCGGTTTTTGTCATTCCCGAAATACATCAAACACTTAATGATCCGTTCCGGATTAAAGAACCATTCTTAATGCTCGTCATCCCATTCATTTGGTTCTATCTTAAAAAATTAGAATGTAGCCATTTTCGTTTCTCCCCGAAGAATATTTTACATTTTGCCCCATTTCTTTTTTTTATGTCGATAAATATCCCTGCGTATATGCAGGGCTCCAACTCTGATTGGACTAGAATTTTAACTCAACATTCAATTGTTTTCAATGGTACAATCTGGACAGTTTTACTGGTTCAGTATTCCGTTTACTTATTTCAAATTGTAAAAATTACACGAAAGGTAAAAATATCAGCTCAACACGAATTTTCAAACATCGAACAGGTAGATATATCATGGATAAACACCTTCATGTACATTTTTGTAGTTGCGTTTATTGTTTTGGCTATAATATTTTTGGGCGCCATGCATAATTTTGGTGCAGAATGGTTAAACCCGATGGTTTCTGTCGTTTTTGCGTTATCTATTTTTGCACTGGGTTACAAGGGATTGTTTCAAAAATCTGTTTTTTCAAACGAAGACTCTTCTGTAATTGTCGACGAAAAAGCTTCTGAGGTGGTAAAACCAAAAAATGTCGATATTTCTCTCTCTGACAATTTGCAAAAATATATGGAAATGCATAAGGCTCATCGCGATCCGGAACTGACTCTTACATCTCTGGCAAAGCAGGTTAGTATGAGTAGAAATCAACTTTCGGAGGTTATTAATAGTGGTTTAGACTGTAATTTTTACGATTTCATAAACAAATACCGGGTTGAGGATGTGAAACAATTAATAAATAATCCGAGGTTTAAGGATTACACCATACTGGCAATTGCTTTCGAAGCCGGATTTTCTTCCAAATCGACTTTCAATACTGTTTTTAAAAAATCTACAGGTCTTACTCCGTCCGAATACCGAAACGGACTTTTCTAACCAACAAATAACCAGGCCTAAAATTTATTATACGTCCGACTGGATCCATCTGGGCGACTGGCATTTTCATTCTCAATACTTTTGCCTCATCAATTTCTAACAACAGATAATTATGAGCGCATTTATTGAGGTAAAAAATCTCACCAAAGTATTTAACGGAAGCAACAAACGCTTCACAGCATTAAACGGAGTTTCTTTCTCTATTGAGAGGGGAGAATTTGTAGTTATTACCGGAAAATCGGGTTGCGGAAAATCGACCCTATTAAATATGCTTTCCGGCATCGACCAACCCACAGAAGGCGAAGTGACAATAGAACAAATACCCATTCATAGATTTAGAGGCAATCAGTTGGCCGAATGGCGAGGCAAAAATTTGGGCATCGTATTTCAGTTTTTCCAGCTTATGCCAACACTTACGGTTCTCGAAAACGTAATGCTCCCTATGGAATTTACCAACATCATTTCCCGTGGACAGCAGAAAAAAAGAGCAATGGAATTGCTCGAACGCATGAATATCGGAGCATTAGCCAATACATTTCCGGCATCGGTATCCGGCGGAGAGAAACAACGGGTTGCCATTGCCAGAGCTTTGGCAAACAATCCGGCATATATAATTGCTGACGAACCTACCGGAAACCTAGACAGTGCCAATTCGTCCAGTATCCATCAACTGTTTAATACTTTGTCGGAAGAAGGGAAAACCATTATTTACGTAACCCACGAAAAAGAAACAGCACTCAGGTACTCGCGTAAAATCGAAATGTTGGATGGCCAAATTCTAAATCGTTGATCCATGAGAGCAAGTTTTAAGAAAGTGTTCCGCGACCTATTAGGCAACAAGAGTCGCTCGCTTATAGTACTTTTAGCTATAATATTAGGAGCTTTTGGTGTTTCGATGATGACAACAGCCTATAATATGCTAGGGCGAAATTTGAGCGATAATTACCTGAAAACGAATCCAGCGGCATTTACCCTCGTAGTGGATAGTATTTCGGACGAAGTATTGCAAAAAACCAAACTTTTGCCCGAAATTGAATACATTGAAAGCCGCAACAAACTAATTGGCCGGGTTGAAACCGGCAAGAACGAATTTGTACCTATATGGCTGTATGTAGTTGACGATTTGTCTAACATAAAAATCAACACTTATCGGCTACTTTCCGGAACAATCCCAACATCGGAAAAGGAAATACTGATTGAACGCACTGGAAATCGTCTGGCTGACATTGCTGAAGGGAGGCACTACCCGGTCACTATTCCAGGTTTCGGAACAACCGATGTTAAAATATCGGGCATTGTACACGACCCGGGGCAAGCGCCATCGTGGATGGAGGGTTTGCTGTATGGCTATGTAAGTCGTGACTTTGTAAAGTCGATGAATATTACAGGAATAAAGCCGGAACTGAAGTTTACCATCCGAACCAGCAAATACAATATATCCACTATAGAAAAGCAAATGGCAAAAACCGTTTCTTTTCTTGAAAGTAACCGTATTAAAATTAACCGAACCGAAATATTAACGCCTGGCACACATATTCATCAATCACAGATGGACTCGTTGATGTTTTTGTTGCAAATGTTTGGCATGTTAGCTTTAATCCTAAGCTGTTTTTTAATCATCAATATGATAATGGCCATAATGGCTAAGGAAACCCGACAAATTGGTGTAATGAAAGCCATTGGAGCCAGCACAGAGAAAATAACGTCCATATACATCAGCATTGTGTTTATATTTGGGTTTATTGCAACACTAATTGCGTTACCATTAGGCTTTATGGCCGGAAAAGGTTATGCTCAATTTGTGGCTTCGATGTTAAATTTCGAATTATTCAACCAACAGATTTCGTACGGTGTATGGGTTCTGCAAATTGGTATTGGTACAATATTGCCTGTTTTGGTCGCGTTTATACCCGTTTATCGCGCCAGCCGAATCAGCGTTCACGAAGCATTGAACGACTATGGAGTTTCCGATTCAGTTACAATGAAATCGGCACATAGCAAACGATTAGTCAATAAATTAGGCCTTTCAAATACCACATTATTGGCAATTCGGAATACATTTCGACGAAAAGGGCGTTTGGTGCTTACATTAATAACGCTAGTGTTGGGCGGTGCAGTTTTTATTTCAGCATTTAATATTCGAACATCGCTGAAGGATACGGTAAACAGTCGTTTTACCAATCAGCGCTATGATATTTCCATGTACCTTTCCAAAGGAGTTGACGAAGCAAATTTTTGTGCTTCTATCGATAGTTTGCCATTTGTGTCGAACTACGAAACCTGGGGTTATGCGAAAGCCACACGAATTGACGCGAAAAAACACGAAAGCGAATTGATAGATTTAAAAGTCGTGCCTCTTCAAACCAAATTATTTGTTCCTGAAATAACAAGTGGAAAATGGCTCACTTATAGGGCTAACGAAGTAGTTGTAAATCATGTTTTTCTGGCTAAATATCCTGATGTAACCTTAGGAAAAGAAATAACGCTTAAAGTTAATGGTAAAACTCAAACGTTCAAAGTAGTAGGTTGCATACGTGAACTATTTTCAGGAGTAACAGTTTATGTGAATAAATCGGCACTTGCCCAATGGCCAACGATGCGAGAAAAGACAAACAGTGCCTTAATTTCATTCGAAGGCAGCCAAACCGATATCTCGGCATATTCAGCCAAATTAGAACAATGGTTTAGGGCAAAGAATTATCCGGTAAGCCTTGTATTTCGTAAAGACCAGAATAAAGAGCGTGTTGTTGATCACTTGGTGGTAATTACAACCATGCTCATAATGGTAACTATTTTACTTATTATTGTTGGTGGCTTGGGATTAATTACCACTATAGAGATCAATATTGTAGAACGGGCTCGTGAGTTATCAATTTTGCGTGCAATTGGCGTAACAAATCAGAAACTTTACCAATTAATGCTCACCGAAGGTTTTATAATAGGATTAATGAGTTGGGTAATAGCTGTTGTCGTATCAGTTCCTATAAGCTATTATCTGGGCAATAAGTTTTTTGAAATCTTCTTTGAAACCACACTTAATTTCGATGTTTCATTTGTCGGAATTTTAGCTTGGTTTGCTATAATTTTAGTTTTTAGCATAGTAGCAGTTCTTATCCCTGCTCGCAATGCCAATAAAAGAAGTATTATAGAAGGTTTGAGCTATGAATAGATCGTTAAAATATTCATTTTATGAATGGGTTGGTAGCTTCTGTAGGGAGCGCCAACCCTTAAAGCTCAAATTGCTGGAGGTTGGCATTTTCAGCATAGATGTCTTCACCATAAAGGCGTACAATCTGTTCTCTTTTATCACCTAAAAATCAGATCGCAGTTCTGTTCGGTACCATCTATTTCGGCACCCAGACGACGATAAAATTCAATGGCCGGCTTGTTCCAGGCCGATACCTGCCAACGCAATTTGTAACATTCGGCCTCTTTGGCCAACGCAATTACGCGGTCGATAAGCACGGTGCCGAGGCCCTGCCCCCGGTATTGCGGTCGCACATACAAATCGTCCATGTATAACGACTTCCCGACCCAGGTATAATATCCGAAAAAGTAAGTTACATATCCTACAATTTCACGCGCTTCATTCTCTGCCACAAAACAGTGGAAGGACTCCTTCTCGCGCAGCATTTTTTCCACCGAATTGATCATTCGTTCGGGCACCTTTTCAAATTGTGCAAACTCCTGAAACAGGGCTACCAGTTGCGGAAAATCGCATTCTTCAACCTCTCTTACTTTAATATCCATAGTTCTGTATCGTTTTATATGGTTATCCGCATAATGACCTAACAAGCTTTGTACACCAGAGGTGATTAGCGGTCGCTTTGCGGATAATCATATTGTTTTATAGTTCACAACGAGTCCACTTTGAGTTTTCTCAGTTCGTCACATCCAGCCGAAACAGCAAATTATCGCCACGATTCGAGCGCACAAATCCGTTTTTCGTCAACACCTTTATCGACGCGCTGTTTGTCGGCTCCGTTTCGGCCAGCAGCGTATCCACCCGTTTATCGGCTTTCAGCCAATCGATCAGTCCGCCAAGAGCCTCCGTTGCATATCCTTTGCTGCAATAACCATCGTCGATGCCGTATCCCACCTCCACGCTTCGTGTTGCATCGGGTTCTCCGTGAAAACACAACCCACCGATAATGGCATCTTCTTCTTTTTCAATGACAATCCACATTGTATAAAACAGAGGATCGTTGTCAGGATCAGCCAACTTCGGAAGCAAATCGGTATCGATTGTCTGCTTCGTCTCCTCATCAATCGACGAGCGGGAAATAGTCAGTCCCAATCCGGCCGCCAGATCGGATGGCAAGAGAGAATAAGTGCGCAATTCATCGTACGACAACGGTCTTATATGCAATCTGCGTGTATCGATCATGTTGTTTTTATTTTATTGCGTTCCCCATCGTTTTATCAAACCGGCTATCCAAGCAAACGCTAATGTCCGTTGTGATAAACTTCCCGTTGTAAAACAAGCTGAAGATGGTTGCCGGAGAGGGTGCCGCCTGCGCCTGCTCCATGGTCTCCAGTTTTAGTATTTTGAGTGGAATGTTGCGTCGCTCTGCCATCTCTTTCAACGAGGTCTGCACATGAAACTCTGCAAAAGGACAACGATTCGAGTAGTAAACGACCAGCCCCTGCTTATCGGGACACTCTCCTGCAAGAACGGTCGCTTTAAATGCCGGATCGGATGCCCCGGGATCAATCTTCTTTACCAACAAGCTGAAGCCGGAGTCCGTTGTATCACAAACCTCAAAGCCCTGTTGCAGCAACCATTTGGTATCGCTCATAAAGTGCAACTTCTTTGTTCCGGCAACCGTAACCAGGCCGCTTTTGCCCTGTTTCGCGGCATCGTCGAGAGCCAACCGCAACAGCTCTTTGGCGTATCCGTGCCCTTTGTACTGTCCCGAGACCCAGAAACAATTCACGAGCAGATAATTTGCCGCGTCGACCGGCGCCCACCCTTTCTCGGCAGGACCGTATTCCATAAAAACCTTGGCTCTGGCATCGATGCGACGGAAGACATACCCGTTGGCAAATTCCCGCTTCAGCCAGGCTTTCTTGGCCTGGTAACTCTCGCTGCATTTCTTGTCGGAAAATGCGCAGCAAATATGTTCGGTCTCAATATTCGAACTGTCTATTTGAATAAATGGTTCCATCACTATCAATCATCTGTTTATAAAATGAGTATAAGTCGTAGAGAATACGCAACGAGGGATTACGACAATCGAAATCCGCATTTTCCTTTCTATTTTTTGCCCTGTTTTTCTTTGATTTCTTTGACAGTGATGCCTCCGATAGCAATATTATCATCGGGTAACTCTCTAATTGATACAAAGAATGATTCCCTGGGGATTCCTGTAATATCAGCTGAAATATTAGTCAGCTTTTGAATAAGTTCACGTTTTGTTTCTTCAGACAACTGACCGGATTCAAAGGTAATAAAAGGCATGGTTTTATTTGTTAATTTGTTCTTACTTGCAATTATTTGTTTATCACCAATATCGGGTTATCGTAATATTGGCATCTGTCGGACATACATCGTTGAATAACTCCCTACATCATGTTCGTCAATGTACAAATATAAATCAGAGAGGGAATGGACGAAAGGCTGAACAAAGATATAGGATAGGCTATATTTTCTTTTTGAAATTGACCACATAAACCAAATTATGGATATAATCTACAAAATAGACCTGTCCTAATGAATTAACTCTTACCCCATGAATACAAATAGGAGATTCAATTGCGTTACTTTCATTTTCAGCAGTTCCGGAAATGCCATTTCCTGCAATCGTATAAAAGCTATTATCCTTTTTATCAACCATTCTTAAGCGGTTTACTCCGGTCTCAGCAATAAATATATTACCTGTACTATCAATATCTAAACCATGGGCTACTTTCGATCCTATTGATCCCTTCTTATGCGCCACGCCGCCCAAACGAGCCTTCTCTTTGGATGCAAATTCAATCACATCGCCCGGTTGACCGTTGCCAATAACGGTAGAAATTTTCTTAGTGGCTTTATCAATTTTTCTAACGCAAAAATTCAGACTGTCAACAAAATAAATAGTATCATCCTTATCAATTGCCAATCCATAAACATCATTTATGCACGCTTTCGTGGCTACTCCTCCATCTCCGCTATATCCAAAGGCACCAGTTCCTGCATAGGTTGAGATTTTACCATCCGGGGAGATCATTCTTATTAAATCGTTTGCATAGTCATTAAAATAGACATTAGCTTCCGAGTCAACGACTATTCCCGAGGGGTGATTTAGCTTGGCCTCTATGGCTAACCCTTCGTGAAAATTAAAGCCAGCCTCTCCCGTACCCGCAATTGTGGTGATTACACCCGTGCTTCGCTCTATTTTTCTTATTCTTTGATTCCCTGAATCAGCTATATAGATATTACCTTCTTTATCCACGAAAACACCTTCAGGGCGATTCAGTTGAGCCATTACGGCTAAGCTTCCATCACCAGAATAACCTGCCGTTCCTGTTCCCCCTACAGTAGTAATGATATTGGTTTTACAATCAATCTTTCTGATCGTGCTATTCCCAATTTCCGCTATATAAATATCATTGCAAGAGTCTATTGCTAACCCCACAGGACCATTCAGTTGAGCCAAATTTGATAATCCATTGTCTCCACTATATCCTTTCTTTGTATTTCCTGCAACTATACTTATTATTCCTGTTCTCCACTTGTTATCTATTTTAACAAGAGATATTAGGTTGTCAGAGAGCACCGTCATAGCTGGCAATAGAGTAACTCTCTTTATAAAATTTCTTCGCGTTATTTTCATACAGATCTAAATAAAACTATACCCAGTAGCACACAAAAAACATAATAAAACACTGTGTTATAAACCATTATTTACCTTACCACACATCCGCTTCGTTCGTTCCAACCACTCCTGTACGGCGAATATTCGCGTCAAACAGAGAGAAACAATCGAAATGAGGCACCAACAAAAATCCCTTACGTTCAAACCTTCAAACGTAAGGGATTTATTTCAAACCGGAAGAAGCCTTATTTTGAACTTAAAGTCACTTCGAGCCTGTTGTTCTGTCCAAATATTGCTGTTGCAAATTTCTTCAGCGATTCGGTCGAAAGTTGCTCTACATATTGTTGATAGTTCGATTTCATATCAGCGTTGTAGCGATATTGATTATCCAACACCTTCAGTGCAAACTCATTTCTTTTCAAATCGTCGGCATGTTGCTTGAGCGTAAACTCTTTCACTTTGCGCACATCTTCATCCGTCGGACCGTTCTTTTGCAAATCGCCAATCACGGCATTGATAGCATTCACCATTTCAGCACGACGATCAGGATTGGTGTCGAATACCAACTGCACGGTAAAATTTCCTTCCGGCAATTTCCCCAGTTCGCCCATCACGTCAATACCATACGTTCCACCTAGTTTTTCGCGAATTTTATTGGTAAGTACAATATCCAGAATCTGCTCGATGGCGCTCAACTGAATCTTATTATTCAGCGTATAATCGAGTGTACCGGAATAAATCAACGCAACAGATGCTTTCGGAACCTGTAACTCACGCACAAAATTGTTGTTGTAAATTCCTTTTCGTTTGGGCATCGCGTTTTTGTCGTAGGTAGCCTTCTTTCCGACCGAAGGCAACGATCCGATATACTGCTCAACCAACGCCTTCAATGCCGCTTCATCCGTATTTCCTACAATGGAAAACACAAAGTCACCGGCATTTGCAAAACGGGCACGATAGAGGTTCAACATCGTGTCGTAGTCAGCCGTTTCCACATCTTTCGCATTCATAAAACGCAGAATCGGATTATTGAGATAGAAAGAGCTTGAAACCGAATCGGAAAATTCCACCATCGGATTGCTCACAATATTCGACAACACGGCCGTTGCCCGCGAAACAAACGATTTATAAGCCGACGCATCTTTGCGGATATCGGTAAAATTGAGGTACAGCAACTGCATGGCAGTCTCCAGATCCTTCCGGTTTGAGCTACCTGCAATCTCCTGATTGTATTTATCTATCGAAAAATTAATCTTGACATTCTTTCCAGCCAGCACCTTTTTCAGGTCGGTAGCGCTGAATTTGCCCAATCCGCCGATAGCAAAAGGAGATTCACCTACCACAGAAGCAAATCGCCGACTCATCAGCTTCATTTCCGATACATATTTTTTATCCATAACCGACATACCGCCGGGAGCATACCCCGAAATCAAAATTTCATCGTCTTTATTCGTTGTGGGATTGACCACCACTTTTGCTCCGTTGGAAAGCGTCCAGACAACAACATCCTGTTTTTTCTCTTCTTTTACAATCTTGCCTTTGGCCGGTAATGTTTGCAACAGAGGTTCATTAATGGTATTATCGACATATGCCGTCAACTTTTCATCATCCACCTTTTTGATGAGAGCTCTGATATCGCCTGGCATCGGATACATCTCTTTATCAGTTCCCATAATAGCAACAACACGGTTATTGGATGTAATCATGGACTTTGCCAACTGATTCAGATTTTCAAGTGGAACATAATTGATTACCTGCTTGATGGTAGTATACCGGTCGGCAATACTGGGGATGGGCTCATTTACCAGAAAATGATCGATGTATTGATTGATATAGAATTTATTACGTTGCTTGTCGCGTTCATTATAAATTTTATCCAAATTACTCATATACACAGCTTTGGCTCGTTCATATTCTCCAGCCGTAAAACCGAACTCTTTTACCCGGTTTGCCTCACGAATTAAGGTTTCGATAGCGGCATTTGTTCCACCCGGTTTTCCCACAGCCTCAAACTGCATCGCGTCTTTGGTCTTTGCAATCAGATACTCTCCGTTGCTTACCCCAGCATCGGCAAAAGGAGGATTCTCTTTTTGTTTCAACTCTTCCAAACGATTCGACAACATTTGCGCTATCATATCGTTCATCACATCTAAAATCAGATAATCCATTCCCTTTTTCTGTTCCGCAGGAACTACATCGCGCTTAAAGAACACCAGGATATTGGTGCTTGGGTTTTCTTTATCTGTGGCAATAGATACAATAGGTTCCTGATTGTCTGAAACCGGAAAATAGACTCTTTCTGCGGGATTCACCGGTTTGGAAATGTCGGCAAACATCTCTTTTATCTTCTTTTCGGTTGCATCGACATCAATATCGCCCACTACAATAAGCGCCTGCAAATCGGGACGATACCATTTATGATAATAATCGCGCAACACATTGGGTTGAAAGTTATCTACCACATCCATCAGACCGATGGGCATTCGGTTGGCATATTTACTACCGACATACACATCCGAGAGCATGGCACTCAGCAAACGAATATTCATATCCGACCGGGTACGCCACTCTTCATGAATAATTTTACGCTCCTTCTCAATATCCTTATCGCGAAGAAGCAAGAAATTGGACCAGTCGTGCAAAATCAACAAACAAGAATCCAGAGCCGACTGTCTGTTGGTTGGAACCGCATCGATATTGTACGTTGTATTGTCAAATCCGGTACCTGCATTCAGGTTCTGACCGAATTTGACTCCGATAGTCTCCAGATATGAAATAATGCTCTTTCCTTTCGAATCATTCGGGAAGTTTTTCGAACCATTAAAGGCCATGTGCTCCAGAAAATGAGCCAATCCCCGCTGATTTTCTTCTTCCTGTATAGAGCCTACTTTCTGCACAATGTAAAAATTAGCCTGATTGGCAGGCAAATTATTTTTACGAATATAATAAGACAATCCATTGTCCAACTTCCCGATTCGAACGTCTTTATCAATCGGAATAAGCGGCATGGGTTGCTGTTGCGCATACATTGAGGCTACGGCAACAATGCATACAATGAGTAATGAATACAATTTTTTCATTTCTGGTTGTTTTAAATATTGCACATCAAGAACCAATAATTTTTTCAAACAGCAAAAATAGAAGATTCTTTTAACTAATACAACAATGGTTGAACAAAATGCCCTTTTTTACTGCTAAACAGGCTAAAATAACGCTTGAAGGGAAAGTAAATAGCGTGACCACGCAATAAACCGGGCCAAAAGGAATAAAAAGAAGTTGTGCGACGCAGATAGCGATTTAGCCCACAAACCGGTTGGTTGGGAGTTTATGCGTTTGCTATCGGGAATCAGGAGTGCAGTTGTAATGCTTGTAGACGACAAACAGCATCAAACATCCGGCCATGGCAAACGGCACACCAACCAGAGCCGGATAGCGGTAGCCCAGTCCGGCGTGCAACGAAAGCCCGCCGCAATAAGCGCCGATGGCATTTCCCAAATTGAAAGCTATTTGCAGGCTGGCAGCTCCCAACATTTCGCCTCCTTTTGAGTAACGGATAATGAGAATCTGCTGCGGACTCGACAGGGCAAACAATCCGGTAGTGCAAAGCATCATCAGCAACACCGACAGCCACGAGACCGGAGAAAGGAAGAAGATAAATAGTAAGATCGCGGCGATGAAGGCCTGAGTGAGCGATGCCATTTTGGCCGGGTGATAACGATCGGAGAGTACGCCTCCGGTAAGATTGCCAATCACCATACCCAATCCGGCCAGTACCATCAGAAAGGTAATCACCTGCGGATCGAAGCCCGAAACATCGCGTAACAGCGGATTGATATAGCTATACCAGGCAAACACGCCTCCATTACCAAGCAATGTAGCACCAATCAGCAACCAGGGTGCTGGCGACTTCAGAAAACGGAATTGACTCCGAAAGCCGCTATCGGGAAGTCCGGGCACATGCGGCACCCACTTGGCAATAAACAACAAAGTGATAAGGCTCCAACATCCGATCAGCACAAAGGTAAGCCGCCACGATAAAACCACACTCAATGCCGTGCAAAGTGGAACGCCGAAAAGATTGGCCAACGTCATGCCCGACACCATCAGCGCAATGGCACGCGAGCCTTTCCCTGGCTCGGCCAGCCTGTCGGCCACAATAGAACCGACACCGAAATATGCACCGTGCGGAATGCCGGAGATGAAACGAGCCAATAAAAGAAAGGAATAGGAAGGAGCCACGGCTGCAGAAAGATTCCCAATCAGAATCAAAGCCACCAATACCAGCAGGATATATTTCAATTTGAATTTGCGAGCCAACGTCAACATAGGTGCCCCGGCACACACTCCCAGCGCATAAGCCGAAATCAGATGTCCGGCTACGTCGATTGAGATATGCAGATCGCGGGCAACCTCGGGAAGAATACCCATCATGGCAAATTCGGCCATTCCCAGGCATAACGTACCAAAAGCCAACGCCGCAAAACTTCTCTTCATACAACAATCTCCGTTTCTTCTTATTTTGAACTCGTCTTGACTTTTTTTGATAACCTGTTTTATACTCAATTTTGCCCACGAACCCCACTCACGACGACTTCGTGTCGGAGTCAGATATTTATCGTCTGACCTAATCTCCTCCAAGGGGAGGAATTTGGTCGTAAAATAAGGAGACTTTATTCATTTTACATTGTTACAGCCCTCCTTTGGAGGAACCAACGGTCAACGACCGAAGGGAGTTAATGGGAGGTCAAAAAAAATAAAAAATCAAGATGACTTCATTCTCAAGTACAATCTCCAGTCCCTACTGCCAAATTCGAGGGACACCTCTCTTACTTTCTGCTTTTGCGCGATAGCTGACTGACAAACAGCCCGGCAATTACCACCAACATTCCGATAACTTGTTGTGCCGGTAACACTTCGTGAAGAATCAACGCCGAAAAGATGGCCGTGAGTACCGGCAGAAGGTTGCAAAAAACATTGCTGCGGGCTACACCGATGAACCTTACCGCTTCGGCAAAGAGCACGAAAGCGATGGACGAGGCAAACACAGCCAGCAAAATCACACAGGCTATTGAGTCGGTACGCCACACTATTTCGTGCAAATGAGGCGCTTCTATACCCAGAAATAGTGGCAAAAAGTAGACAAACCCTATAATATTCTGACTGGTAATAAGGGTGATGCCATTGTAGTGAGCTGCGAGTTTTTTCAGCACCGTGGCGTAGGCAATAGCCGAGAACACAGCCAATGCAATCAGCAGGACACCCACCCCATCGGTTGCCGTCGCCTGATTGCTACCTACCGTAACAATAGAGACAATACCCGCAAACGAAACCACAATGCCGACTATATTGGTCACGCTCACCTTTTCCTTGAGTAAAAAATAGGCCGAAAAAGGAGCAAAAAGCGGAATGGTAGCAATCATTACCGAGGCAATAGTCGGACTAATGCGCTTCAAACCATATGTTTCACCAATAAAATAGAGGAACGGCTCAAAAAAAGCAAGCAGTAAAAACCATTTGATATCCTCGCGACGCGGCATTTGCAGTTGCCGGGTAAATTTACCAAAAAGGAACATGACCACGATCGATACCAGTAAGCGCGATTCGAGCAAGGTTATGACGGTAAACGATCGCAGAGCAATGTTGGTCCAGACAAACGAAAACGACCAAAAAATCATAGAAAAGATAATGGCCGCATATATCGCCAGCTTGCTCCACTCGCGGGGTATTACCGCTTTATTCGACATGCGTGAGTTGTTCGATCCATTGATGAATGTCAGCCCAACGTTCGTGCGTAATTTTCGGACCAATCTCTTCGACCACCCGGGCAGCGAGGTAGGAGCCGATACGACCACTCATTTCAAGAGGCAGGTCGTTGGCAAAACCATAGAGAAAGCCGGCTGCATAAATATCGCCTGCACCGGTAGTATCGACACAGTTGGCTTCAAATCCACCAACACGAATCACATCGTCTCCGTGTTTGATAAGCGAACCTTCCTTACCGATTTTCACTACCGCTACCGAACACATAGCACCCAGCTCTTGCAGCGCCTCATGGGGTTCTTTGCCGGTGAGAGCTTTGGCCTCCTCTTCGTTGGCAAATACAATATCGACCTTACCGGGAATAATCTCTTTCAGAAAATCGATATTGGCTTCCACCACATTGTAGCTGGCTAAGTCGAGCGACACGGTGAGACCGGCCGCCTTGGCGGTATTGATGGCAGTGCGTATCAGATCGTAATTTTGAACCAGATACCCTTCGATATGGAAAATGCGGTATCCGTCAAACAAGGCAGGAGTAATCTCATTGGCGTCCATCTCGGCACTGGCACCCAGAAAAGTGCCCATGGTGCGTTCGCCATCTTTGGAAATCATCACCATACAGCGTCCCGATTCGTTCTCGGAGGAGAATAGCAACGGATCAATACCGTTGGCACGGGCATCGGCCTGATAGAACTCGCCTACCCGATCGGAACCTATCTTGCCTACGAATCCGGCAGGCAAACCGAGACGAGCCACCGCATTGAGCGTGTTGGATGCCGATCCGCCGGCTACCATATTTTTGTTATACTCTTCGGTATGCCCACTAATGCAGTTCATCATATCACGGTCGATCAGTTGCATGCTACCTTTCGGTAATTCCAGCCGATGAAGCAATTCGTCCGATTCGAGTACGGTAAGTATATCCACGAGAGCATTACCCATGCCCAATATTTTGTTATTCATTGTGTTATCTTAAATTATTACTGGCAGCAAAAACGGCACAAAGTTAGCAAAATTCGGTGAGATTGCGGAATTGGAGGTGAAGATAAAAAAACGTACAATGCTGAGGCACAAAAAAAGAGCGGATTTTCGATCTCAATAACCGAAAATCAAATAAAAAGGCTATCTCAAATTATGAATTGAGATAGCCTCTGTATATTATTTTAGCCAATGATATCCTTCAGGATAGGATTGTCGGGATCGTTTTTATAACGTTCGATAAATTCGGAAGGTTTCATGCCAAAGAAGTCGTGAAAACTATTTGTAAAGTAGGAATGGCTCGCAAATCCCACCTTATAGGCCACTTCCGAAATATTCACTTCGTTGTTGAGCAACAGGAACGCAGCCTGTTTCAAGCGGATGGAACGGATCATTTCGCTGGGCGAGGTATTGATCAACTCTTTCAGTTTCCGGTTTAGGTGTACGCGGCTCAACCCCACCTCTTCACTTAGTTTTTCGACACTGAAATCCGAATCTTCGATATTCTTTTTAATTACCTCGATGGTTTTTCCCAACAACCGTTTATCGGCCGAATTGATTTTCAGGTGTTCATAATCGTAATCAATGGGCTGGCTGTACTTCTTTTTGATGGTTTGACGCGTTCCAATCACCTGAGCGATATTGCGTTTCAAAATATCGATATTGAACGGTTTTGTCAGGTAAATATCGGTTCCGCTATCCAATCCTTCGATGATATTCTCATCTTTGGTCTTGGACGAGAGCAGAATGATCGGTATGTGGTTGGTATTGCTGTTGTTTTTAATTTTACGACACAACTCATTCCCATCCATCTCCGGCATGACAATATCACTGATTACCACATCGGGCAAAATGCTGGTAATAGCATTCCATGCAGCTTTACTGCTGTCGAAACTCTCCACATTGTATTGCTCGGCCAGTTCCATACGCAGGTATGTCAGAATATCTTTGTCATCATCCACCACCACCACCGTGGGTTTGCTCTTTATTTTCTTCTGAACCTCTTTTTCTGTGTTTTCCAGAATGGTCAGATTCTCTTCATTGTATGACATCTTTGCCGGTTGCTGATACAAATCGTCTCGTCGCCTTTCAAGTTCTTCGGTAGTAAGGTGTTCGGAGTAGAGCGGAATACGAATGGTAAACGAGCATCCAACTTCTTCATTTTGAGCCTCTATGATTCCATGATGCAAGTCTACCAATTGTTTTGTAAGGTGCAGACCGATGCCGGAGCCCAATGTTTCGTTCTGACTATTAGCCTGAAAGAAACGATCGTAAATCTTATTGATTAAATCGGTCTTAATGCCGGGGCCCGAATCCTGAATCCGAATCTCAAAATAATTTCTCAGCGCACCGGTAGTACTTGCATTTTCTCCCGTATTCAAATGCACGGTAATTTTGCCTCCTTCAGGAGTAAACTTAAAAGCATTGGAAAGTACATTGAAAATGATCTTATCGAAATTACTTTGATCGACCCACGCCTTGAGATAGTCGATATCGTTTATCAATTCAAAATCGATTTTTTTGTTTTTGGCAAGATAATCGAAAGACATCATGATATCTTTGAGAAAAAAGATAATGTCGGTCTCCTGAAAATGCATCTGCATCTGATTGTTATCTATCTTCCGCATATCCATCAACTGATTGATAAGTCGCAAAATACGGGCGCTATTACGATACATCAGGTTGTAAATCTCTTTTTTCTGATTATCTTTTTCAGTTATTCTCAACTTTTCGAGTGGAGCCATAATCAGGGTGATCGGCGTCCTAATTTCATGCGATATATTGGTAAAGAACCGAAGCTTAGCCTCTTTTATCTGTTCAGTATGCTCGCGCTCCAGTTCCAAGTGACGGCCTTCTATCTTTTTTTGTAATTTATTATACATGCGGTACCCAATAGCCGCCAGAATAATCAGATAAAAAATATAGGCCCAGATAGATTGCCACCAGGGAGGTAGAATTACTATTTTCAGTTCCGTTTCGCTATACGATCCGTTATGATCCGTACTGTAGGCCTGTACTTTGAAGGTATAAGTGCCATGAGGAAGATTGGTGTATGTTACCAACCGATTGTCGGCTCCGGTTTCTTTCCACTCTTTATCAAAGCCTTCCATCTTGTATTTGTAGGTGATACTCTGTGGATGAGTAAACTCGAGACAGATAAATTCGATAGAGAACACGTTGTTACTTTTGTGTATCTTCACCTCTTTGGCATAGGGAATCGCTTTATCGAAGCGAGCCATTTTACTTGTCTCCAATCCGATATTCACCGGTTTGTTGAATACGTAAAAATTTGAGATATACACATCGGGAACTTTCCGAGAGCGGGATACGTCTTTCGGGTAAAAAGCCGTAACCCCATTGATTCCACCAAAGTATAATTTACCGTCATTGGCCTTAAAGCCAGAGCCATGCCAAAACTCATTACTCTGCAATCCATCATAGGAGTAGTATTTGACGAAGGTTTTAGCAGTCAGTGAAAATTTCACAAGTCCATGATTGGTCGAAATCCAGAGATTCTTGCTATTGTCCTCTTCGATGGCTTTGATAAAATTATTCGGCAAGCCGTTGTCCATCGTGTACCACTGTATGTGTCCGTTTGTTCTGTTAAACGAGAGCAAACCACTGTTCGATCCTATCCAGAGTAACCCGTTCGAATCCTCGCAAAGAGCATATATCTTAATATTGTACGGCAATCCGCTTACATTATTGTAGTAGTGAATTCTTCCGACTTTATCGATAGAATTTAGTCCCTTTAAGGTTCCTGCCCATAAAGTCCCGCTTCGATCCACAATCATGGTATTGATCCAGTTATTGCTCAGTCGGGTCGACAAACTGGTACCGGGACTGTTTTTGGTGAGTGTGACTTCGCCGGTAACTCCATCTATTCGAACAATGCCTCCGTCATAGGTTCCGACCCAAATATTGCCGTTGGCATCTCCCTTGATCGACATAATTTTGTTGCTTCCTACCTGCGCCTGTTTGGCATATTGCCGAATAGAAGTGCCGTTACAAACAAACAACCCTCCATTCATTGACCCTATCCAAATTGCACCTGTTTTATCCTGATAGAGAGAGGTTATCGTATTGGGACATGGAGAGTTCCCCTTGTGGAAGTTTACAATTTTATTCTGTCCTTTTTGCTTATAAAACAGTCCGTCACCGTCGGAGCCAACCCACATACCACCAGCCCTGTCAATCAGGATAGAGAGAATGCAATTACTATTTTGGGCAATTCCCTGAGAACTGAATCCATAATACTCAAATTTATTGACGTAATTGGGAATAAAATAGATCCCTTTTTGGTAAAGTCCGGCCCATAAATTACCCTGATTGTCTTCCATCAGCGTACTCACGTGCCATGTACCACTCGAACGAACGTAGCTTTCGCGCGGAAGCGGCATAAACTGCTCAGTTTTGGCATCGAAAAGCAACAACCCACGGTCGTTAGAACCGATCCATATTCTCCCTTTTGAATCGCACAACATCGATTTAATAGCAATATTGCTGGATTCTGGTGCTTTGGCATTGCGCAGGGTACCACTTACTTTATCGTAAACGAATAGACCCTGATTCACACTTCCGATCAGGACTTTTCCGGTTGCTTTGTCTTCTACCAGCGAGGAGATGAATTTTCCCTTAAACCATTGTTTTGTTGATACGCATTTACCGTTTTTAAAACGATATAAGCAGCACCCTTCAGTTTCCGTGCCAATCCACAGGTTGCGTTGAGAATCTAAAAGAGCAGCTCGAATAAATGAATTAGGATTGTTCTGGGTATCCATATCCATGCTTATCTTCAACGTTCGTTTGTTGACAAGAAAGAATGAATGCCCGGAGGTACAAACCACAATGTTGTCTTTGTCGTAATTGAGAATGGCTGTGATGTGAGGCCGCAGGGTAGCATGTTTGGAATCGTAGAGAAGGTAATCGATGAAACGGTTGGAAGTACGATCGTAACGTTGTAGTCCGCTTACCGTGCCAATCCAGAAGTTATTGCAATCGTCCTCAAAAATCGTTTGTACAAAATTACTGCGAATGGATCGGGCATCATTCGGATTATGCAAGAGGGTTGCAAACCGCATTCCGTCAAAATAACTCAATCCGTCTTCCGTTGCAATCCAGACAAATCCCTTTTTATCCTGATAAATTTGTGTTATCTGACTGTTAGATAGGCCAGAATTGGAAGAATTGTATAAACGGGACAACTGAGACCAAGCACAGGTAGTCGGCATAAAACACAATATTCCAACAAGGATCAGCGGGAAGATGACTAATCGGTTTTTCATTACAAAGATGGTTAACAAAAATGTATGTAAAAATACACAAATTTCGTCAGATCTCATTCAGACGAAGAAAAAATCTCTTTTAACCCGTGGTGCATTTGGAAATAAATCAGTTCGTTTTGATCGAAAATGCATTAAGACATCATAATATTCTGTTTTCTTTAACTCCCTTCGGTCGTTGACCGTTGGTTCGGGTACTCCCTCGCGATAGCTATCGGGACTGAAGGGGAGACAACCAAAGGTCAGCGTAAGCTAAATCTGCTATTTTGAATGTAAATTGTAAAATGGAGATGAAACTTCGCCGTCAGTGGTGTCCCCTTTTGAGACCTTATCCGCCCTGCGGGCACCTTTTCCAAAGGAGAAGGCAAATCTGCCCATTGCCGATTTCTGCTCCCTCTCCGTTGGAGAGGATTGGGAGAGGTCGGGACGAGCGCAGCGGAGGGGTTAGGTAAGGATAGAACATGAATTATTTAGAACACAAGCCTTTATCTTTTTCCTCCAAATACACTACAGGTTCTTTTAGTATTCGTATAGGGCAAAGTGCTGAATATTCCAATCATTGGTATCGATACGAACATGTCTACCCTGATGGTTCTGATCTCCGTTCATGCGCATATCCGGGATCCAATTCCCATTCATGTACGTCCCTTTGTCAATAGCAAGAAAGCCTGTTTTCACTCCGGCTTTTCCTCTTCGTTTTACCGTAATAGCAACCCCGGTACCGGCAACAATAAAGTTTTTATCGCCTGTTTGGATCACAATCGCTCCGGCTTCGGGCCAGCTTTCAGCCTTCGATAAAGGATCCCAACCGAGCGTGAACGCATGAGACACCTTCAATTCATAGTTACCCATTAACAGAATCGTATCGCTTTTTTCCTTGGTAAGCAAAGCTCCTCTGATCTTTCCCTCTCCCTGAGTTGCCATAATAGCGGGAGTCAACTGGTGAAGTAACTCGTAGCTTTTGGCCAGACCGGTCTCTGCATCCGGCGTCGATTCGATAGAAAACGGAGAAAATCCGAGTGCTTCGTGCTCGCCTACAACATAGAATACGCGGGCTGCATTGTCGGCCACAAGGCGAGCTTCGGGCACAAACAGAGGGTTGTTATTTTGATGATAGAGATCGCACCAAAAGGAGAAAGGAGGATCGTAAATATCAGGAGCAAGGATATCGACAGATGGTGCAGCCGCATGCCAAAGGTCGATCAGGTGAATTAACGGACCTCCACTGGGATAGGCACCGGGCTTCCTACCCCGACTGTTCAGGGCTGCATTGAGGTAGGCCGGAAGAGCATACTCCTGTTTCCCTGTTTGGGTTATTTTTTCAACATACCGGGCAAAATACCAGGAGGTAAAGAGTTCATCCGTTTCCACACCATCACCAAACATTTCAGTCCAGTTACCGCTGCTTTTCGCTCCATTCGTAAGCCAAGCCGATCGGAGTTTACCTGCAAGCGTATTTTTGTGTTGCTGGAGATATTCGACCAAAGAAGACGGCACATTCGATGCAAACAGACGGTTGGCTTCCGATGAATAATCACGAGCCTCGGGTATCATCCCAATCTCATTCTCCACCTGCATCATGATCACGGTCTGCTCTTTTGAGTCAATAGTACGAATATGCGACAAGAGCTTTTTGTAGGCACTACAGTCTGCATTCAAATTATTCGCACTAAAGGGCGATAAAATTTCAAGAGGTGCTCCTTGTTTGTCTTTACACCGGGGGAAACGATTGGAATCTTGTTTGACCCAAGCCGGAGCATAACAGGAGATACTGTTTTTCCATGCACCAAACCACAAAAGCACAAGCTTCAGATTGTAGCGGCGAGCCTGTACGATAGCGGAATCGACCAAAGAAAAATCGAAACGTCCCTCCTCCGGCTCTATCAACTCCCAATACACAGGAGACAATACGGTATTGAGATGTTGTTTCGCTGCCGATTCAAGGCACTTATTCAAATAATTGCTGTTGGATGCCGATGAGTTTCCCAATTCGCCACCCAAAATAAGAAACGGTTTGTCGTTTACAATTAACCGGGTGGTACTTCCCTGCTTCTGCAATCGTGGCTGCGACATCAGACAAGTGGCGCATAGGCCAACGATGACGAGAAAAAACGTTCTTTTCATTCCAATCGCTGTTTTTGTATCACTTTGCTCAAAATAATGTCGACCAATATTTTAACGCTTACACACAGAATAGACCGAATCAATTGTGGCTTAGCATGTTCAATTTTATCTTTTTCAGGTCTTCAAGTTTGTTTACCGGAGCTTCAACCCCCTCGGGAATCGGTTGCTTTGAAAATTCCTGAAAATAGAGCAGGCAGGCGTCTTTCCACCAGATTGCATCGTGCTCCTGGATGGCAAGCTTGGCTTTAACAGCCCCGAAGCGTTCGGAATCGACATACGGTTGTAAACGATCCCAGGTTGTTTCAAAACTTCGCACCTGTTTCACCCCTTTGTCGTAATGCTGGCACAATTCGGTCCACAACGTTTTCCCGTCTTTCATTTTGTAACTCCAGGGAACATGATGAAACCATAAAATATATTGTTCGGGACAGGTCTCGATGTTATTGAATTGTTCACTCAAGGGAGAACAGTATTGCGCTACAGCTTTTGAACCGGTCATAGAACGATCGAAGCCCAATCCGGTTGCGTCGGCTTTGTGATAATATTTAGGCATCCAATCGGCTCGCGAACCGGGCATATCGCACCAAGGTTCGGGTCCGTAGTGATGTTCCCAGGCAAAAAGATGATGAAGCCCCAGAGGCATCATGTAGTTTACAACTGCTTCGTGCGATTCCAACATCATCTGTTTGGCCGGTTCCACAAAAGAGGTTTCTTTGGAGAATGTCATCCGCAACCATTCGGAAGCAATTTGCTCCGAACTGAGACGATGATTCCAGGCTAGTCGCCCGAAAGCATACCAGTTGGCCTGTGCAAAGTCGTGACCGCACCAATTGGCATCTTCACCAATATTAGCAACTCCGGCAATAGCCGAAATTTTCCGATTAAAGAGCGAACCATCGGTTATGCTGGCTACCGTAGAACCGGCTCCCTTGCAGTAAGTATCGCTATCGAGACACTCCTTCCACATCGGAGACAGATAGACCATGTGATTCCCTTGTCCCAGATACTCCTGCGTAATCTGAAATTCGGGCATCACCTTTGTTTTTTTCAATCCTCCGAACAGTGGACTAAACGGTTCGCGGGGTTGGAAATCGACTGGCCCGTTTTTTATCTGAACAATTACATTGTCCCGAAACTGGCCGTCGAACGGCATAAATTCGTTATAAGCCTGCTTGGCTCTGTCTTCATCATTGGCACTGTATACAAATGAGCGCCACATAACGATCCCGCCATGTGTTTTAAGGGCGTCAGCCAACATATTGGCTCCATCGGCATGAGTTCGTCCGAAATCTTGAGGACCTGGCAGTCCTTCCGAGTTGGCTTTCACCAAAAAGCCTCCGAAATCGGGAATCAGGCGATAAATTTCATCGACTTTGTTTTTCCACCATTGGCGAACCGAAGAATCGAGTGGATCGGAGGTAGATAAGCCGCCCAAAGCCGCCGGAGAGGAAAAATTGATAGAGAGATAGACTTTGATATTAAACGGTCTGAAAACGCCGGCAAGAATTTTCACCTTTTGCAGATACTCTGCTGCAAGCATATTCGATGAGGCATTTACATTGTTCAGCACCGTTGCGTTGATACCAATCGAGGCGTTGGCTCGAGCATATTCGGTATAACGCGGAGAGATAACCTTCGGCATTTCACTCCATTTCCAAATGGAATGACCGGCATAACCTCGTTCGATGGTTCCGTCGAGGTTATCCCAATGGTTCAGGATACGAATGGCATACGACGGGTTTTCCTTAATATTCAACTTATCAGACAATTCATCCGTCTGGATAAGCCGGAGTAAATGGTATACACCATATAACAATCCGGCTTTTCCAGAAGATGCAATGACAGTGCGACGCATGTTGCCCGAGGAGATTGTTTTGATCACATACCCCTCGTTGCCCAAAGGCTTCACTTCTCTGTCGAGTTTGAACGATTGAATAACCCGCGATTGCAGAGTACCGATTACCAGTACTTCCTTTCCTTTATTTTTAAAACTAAGCTCATTTCCATAGAGTTGTTTCCATGCTTTTTGAAGCTCTTGCACAGCAAAAAGTGTTTTATCGGCATCAATACTGGAAAACCGAGACGAAGCAACTGTATGCTGTCCAAATCGCAGCCACAGCCGACTGCCGTCTTCTGCCCGGGAAATAAGAACTGAAATTGAAATAAAAAGGATAAAGGAGAAAATGCGAGTCATTATAAAATATCTAAAGCTGAATAAATCGGGTTATCGTCTGTTAAGATTGAATACCTTCAATTGTTTTGATGGTTCCGTCCGTGTTGTATTCCAGTTCTACAACCTTCAGGCTGCGCAACCATGTTCTTCCACCCGAAGGCACACTATCGTGATGGAACAGGTACCATTTGCCCTTGAATTCGGCAATAGCATGGTGCGTTGTCCAACCTACCACCGGAGTCAGAATAACACCTTGGTATGTAAACGGTCCATAAGGAGTATCACCGATAGCATAACACAGCAAATGAGTATCGCCGGTGGAATATGTAAAATAGTATTTACCGTTGTACTTGTGCATCCACGAAGCTTCAAAAAAGCGACTCTCTGTTTGTCCGGCCTTCATGGGTGTTCCATCCTGATTCAAAATTGTTACAGGTTTTGGTTCTTCGGCAAAGCCCAGCATGTCGTCCGACAAACGAACTATTCTCGAAGGTAATGCCAACTCATCTCCTTCCGGCAAATGAGCGCTTTCAAGAGCCTTGTTATCTTTGTAACGTTGCAATTGGCCACCCCACAAACCACCGAAGTACATGTAGTAAGTGCCGTCGTCATCCTTAAACACTGCCGGATCAATACTGTAACTACCACGGATAGGATCGGGTTGAGGTACGAACGGACCTGCAGGACTATCGGAAATAGCCACGCCCAGACGGAAGATATCGTTTTGGTCTTTCAACGGATAGTACATGTAGTATTTACCATCTTTGCAAGCTACGTCGCAATCCCACAACTGACGTCCAGCCCACGAAATATCGCTCACTTTGAGCACAACACCATGATCGGTCAACGGTTCGTTTTCAATATCGGACGTTGAGAAAACATGATAATCGTTCATATCGAAGTGATCTCCGTTATCGTTTTCCGGAATGCCGGACTCGCGGTCGTGAGAGGGATAGACATACAATTTACCGTCGAAGACGTGAACGGCCGGATCGGCCATAAAGTCATTTTCTACTAAATATTTTGCTTTTTTCATATACAAATACTTTTTCTACTAATTTGAATGTATGATATTACCTATTTAGCTTGAGCAAACTTCATGTTGCTTTACAACTCCTTCCGGTGTTGTAAAGCAACAGATTCGTCTCATTTTTTTACTTTGGTTTTTTTCGCCATCTTAATCATTTCGTCCACTACACTCTTGCGTTGGTTGTCACGATCGAAAAGTACGGGATAATCTTTTCTTCCACGAATCGGGAAGCCATTCAACCAAGTTCCGGCATCGTTAAAGCCCCATACAGTCACACGATCAACTACATCGCTATATTTAAGGAATAAGCCGAACATATCCAACACGCGTTTGTTCCATTTTTGTTGAACATCGGCAGGAACACCGTCACGGTAGGGATCCATCTCTTTGGTATATTTGAAACTTGCTGAAACATTTGCGCCATCGTACGGACTGGGCAGAATGGAAATGTCCCATTCGGTAATCAGAATATGTACCCCGGCAGCTTTCAGTTTCTTAAAGCTTGTTTCTGTAGCTTCAAGAGTCGGGTTGACCATGTGCATATGCGATTGCGAACCTCTGCCGCGAGTATGACCGGCTCATTCAGACCATGAGCGGCAACCAGGCCGTGCAGCGCCTGGCGCGCGCCAATAGCCTGTGCGACCGCCGCATCTTCGACATCCTGAAGCAAACGCCCGTGCCCACCTTGAACGTGGGCGGGACGGGGCAGCTGCGGCTGCTGGGATAGCCCAAGCGAAACCGCCCACACGGGCGGTCGGCCGGGCGTGGTTGCCCGGTCCTGATGAGCAGCCAAAAGGAGAAGTTATGCCTCGTTTCATCCCCATGCGGGGGCGCGCTGGCTCTGTCTGCATCCGCGACACGGTGCGCAATCGCCTGGTCTGGATCTTTGAGCGTGACTGGCAGACCTACGGCTACCGAACCGAACGCGCGGACGCGGCGGCGGTGCTTATGTCCGAAACCTGCGCCGAGGCCCTCAACCTCAAATATGAAGAGGCCCTGGCAAAGCAGCAAAAGGAGGTCGCCCAGTGAGCGTGAAACCTCGTTTTGAAGTCGCCCGCGCCCAGCTCGGCTTGCCTATTGTGCGCGACACGCTGGACGCCCGCGCTGTGCTGGTGCTCACACGCAACCCGGACATGCCCCGCGAGGCAGCGGACGCGGCCGCCATGCACCTGGCGCGCATCTGCGCCCAGGCGCTCAACCGCGTGCAGAACGAGCTGGTTTGGAAACAGCAGCAGGAGGGGGGCAAATAATTTTGCCCCGAAAACATGGCAGAACAACGCGAAAAATTAGGGTCCGTTTTGCTCCGAATTGGAAGCAAAGACCGCAAGGGCCGCATCCTCGAAGTTTACTCCGCCGAGCAATGGCCGGAACAGCGCGAGGCCGATACCGGGCTGTACCGCGTGCGCATCAATAAGCGCTGGGTGAGCATCGGCGGCCAGAAGTACACATTTTTCACGCCCGAACAGCTCGGCCAGGTCATCGCCAAGGAGCTGACTACGCCTGGCGCGCTGGTGGCGCTAGAGCGCCCCGCCCCGGACTTCCGCAAGGGACAGTGGGTGAGCTGGCGCAAGCCCAGCGGTGCTTCGCATACGACCAAGCTGGCCAGCGACCCCGTGTTGTGGGTCGACGGCCAGTGGCGGGTGCTCATCAGCGACTACAAGCACGGCGTGATCCTGGTTTGCTGTGACGAACTTGTGTCCTTGGACCGCTTCGGACGGGAGGTACGATGAAAATCTACATAGCCAGTAGCTGGAAGAACCAGCACGCGGTTGAGATGCTGACGGATAGCTTGGAAACTTGCGGACATGAGGTGGCCTCGTTTGTGCGCCAAGCGGCCGATCCGGAAAGCCTAGTGCGCAGCGGCAAGCTCGACGTTGAAGAGTGGATTTGCTCCGCCGATGGGGCGGCCAAGTTCCACTACGACACGGAAAGCGCCACGAAGAGCGACCTGGTGATCTACGTTGGCCCGTCTGGCACCGACGCCTGGGCCGAGGTCGGCGCGGCGTGGGCATCCGGCGTGTTGGTTCTTGGGCTGTGGGCCAAGGGTGAACAGGCCGGGCTCATGCGCCACATGGTTGCCGCCTGGCACAAGGATTTTCGTCATCTGCTCCGTGTCGTGGACGAGATCGGACGCCGTCGTGAGGGTGGGAAGTCCGCATGATGTGGCGCGCACTGGTCTTCTTCGACGTGCTGACCGTCGCCGCGTATGTCTACCACATGTGGGGCGAAACCGCCGCCTGGGCTTCTCTCGCGGCCATGGGCGCTTTGCTTTTGCCGCTCGGCGCAATTGAGCGGCGGCTGGCCGAGATCGTGAAGGGGATGAAGCCTTGAGCTTTGATACCTGCCAATGCTATGGGGCCTCCATGCGTCGCTATCTCGCCCCTCTGGCCTTGCTGGCTTGCCTGTGCCCGACAGCCCATGCCGCCGGGCATGAGCACCCCGAGCACTGGTACCAGGAGCGCTGGTGCTCCTCACGCGGGGCTATGGAAGTGGTTATGCCTGACCAATCACGTGCGGACTGTGCCAATGCAACGCACGTGGTCGAATTTGATTTCGGGCCGAAGTGGGCCGAGTCGATTGGCCAGGCGCTGAACTATGGTGCCCAAGCGGGAAAGAGGCCTGGCATCGTTTTGATTCTGCAAAAGCCCTCGGATGCGCGCTACCTCATTCGAGTGATGCGGGTGAGGTCCGAGTATCATTTGCCTTTGGACCTTTGGGCCGTGGACAAAGACGGCCAAGAGCTGCCTTTGCCTGCCGCAGTGAACCGCTAACCTGAGGTATAAACCATGCGTCGTATACTCCCCCTATTGCTGCTTGCTCTTATCGCCCTGGCAGCATGCCAGAAAAGCCCGGAGAACTTCGTGGTGAAGGACTCCGACTTCGGGATATGGGCTGAATTCGTGGAGAGGTGGAACGGCAAAATGCCTGGCATAACCGGCATAGGCGACCCACAGCAGCCCGATGCGGAGGAGAGGTTCGCCCGGCCAGTTTGGCATGCTGATTCCTCAGGGTATGTGGTTGATTTTGGCTATGGGACCACCCTCAAGGCCATTTTGAAAGATGGGCATGTCGTCCGCTTCTATCTGGCGTATGCAGGTGGAGAGAACCTGGGCTTTCAGCGTTTTTCCCAAGGCGTAGGGAAGGCCGTCGTGGTCGCGGGCGTCGCCGCACGCTGGGACGAACCCACTGTTCTTCGTGTCGCCAATGCAATCAATCAATCCGGGCCGCAAAGCCGCACGATCATTGAAGGCGATTATGCCCTGAACATCGTGCAGGAAGAAAAGCCTCGCAACTTGTCCCTGGCAGTCGGTCGTAAGTAGCTTCGCCCCCGCCTACTGAACCCCTTCCATCTGTTCCGCCCCCATTTGCCGCCTAGGATAGGCGGCACGTGGGGGCGGTCCTTTTCGCCTCCTGACACCAAGGAGGCCCCTCCGTGAACAAGATCAAGTCTCTCGCCGATTGGTTGCGCCGCAAGTCGCCGCGCATGACCCTGCCCAGCATTCTGGCAACTGTGCTCATCCTCGCCGTGGTGGCCATCGCCCCGCACCAGGCCCCGGTGCTCCTCTACAAGCTCGGTGATGTGGCCGGGGGCGGCGTCCTCGGCTACCTGCTCGACGGGGCCGCGGT